>ENA-OWOZ01000029-OWOZ01000029.1-bioreactor-metagenome-genome-assembly--contig:-NODE-29-length-198458-cov-5.215772_pt1 | contig 198458 bp, 188 predicted proteins | sample MGYA00238140_ERZ651804 | MGnify/ENA primary metagenome ERZ651804 (study PRJEB26910, sample SAMN07631232) | bioreactor metagenome | isolation source: Switchgrass digestor | place: USA: Dartmouth...
CGCCTCAAAGAAGTGGGAGAACTGTTCCAGCTCGTTACTCCGCAGGATTTGCTGAAGTACGGAATGATACCCGAGTTTATAGGAAGGGTTCCCATAATTGCTTCACTGCATTCACTGGACAGGCAAGCCCTGATAGATATACTTACAAAACCGCGCAATGCTTTGGTTAAGCAATATAAGAAGCTGTTCGAACTGGATGGCGTTGAGCTGATTATTGAGGAAGACGCCCTTCAGGCAATAGCCGATAAAGCTCTTGAGAGAAAAACGGGAGCAAGAGGATTGCGTGCCATTATGGAAGAAATCCTTATAGACGTAATGTTTGAAATCCCGTCGAAAAAGAATGTTGAGAAATGCATAATAGATAAGGAAGTTATTCTTTCCGGCCGCGAGCCGACCCTTATTTTCAACGAAGCGAAAAAAGCACTTAATCCTCCCAAAAAGAAAAAGCATAAAGAGGTAGACTCAGCATCATGAAAGGAAAATCCGGCAATTGCCGGATTTTTTGCTGCTTAACTGTTGGAGCCGTCTCCCTGGCATATGTAGAACATGAGTTCGGGATATGTTATAATAATATGCACAGGGATTCTTTCTGATTCTGACGCAGCCGGATTATTAAATAAACGGAAAAAAGAGTGGGGTGTACAAATGAAAAAGATTAACAACAGGTACGGTAATGAAAGCATAATGGCTCTGAAGGGTGCCGATCGCGTCAGACTTCGTCCAAGCGTCATTTTTGGTTCAGACGGTATAGAGGGATGCCAGCAGGCTTTCTTTGAAATCCTTTCGAACTCGATAGATGAGGCCCGGGAAGGCTATGGCGACGAGATAAAGGTTATCCGGCACCGTGACTGGTCAATTACTGTAGAAGACAAAGGGCGCGGTGTTCCGGTGGACTACAATCCCATTGAAAAACGGTATAACTGGGAACTGATATACTGTGAACTTTATGCAGGTGGAAAATATAATAACGTCAGCGGTGAGAATTACGAATTCAGCCTTGGTTTGAACGGCCTTGGCGCGTGTGCGACTCAGTACAGCTCCGAATACATGTTTGTTACGTCATACAGGGACGGATACAAGTATTCGCTTGAATTCAGGAAAGGAGAAAATGTAGGCGGGCTGAAAAAAGAAAAATACGATTATGAGCATACTGGTACAATAACCCGCTGGAAACCCGATCTTGAAGTTTTTACCGACATTAAAATTTCCATTGAATATTACAGACAGACATTAAAACGGCAAGCGGTGGTGAACCCCGGTATTAAGTTTATACTGATAGACGAGGAATCAGGGAATACAGAAATTTTCTGTTACGAAAACGGCATTGTGGATTATGTAAAGGAATTATCCGGGGATAAAGGATTTACATCGATCCAGTATTTTGAAACATCTGCGAAAGGGCGGGACAGGGAAGATAAGCCCGAATACAAGGTTAAAATCAGCGTTGCCTTTTTGTTCAATAACGAGGTAAATGCCCTGGAATATTACCATAATTCAAGTTTCCTGGAGTATGGAGGAGCTCCTGACAAGGCAGTCAGGAACGCTTTTGTATATGAAATAGACAAATACCTGAGAAACAACAACAAGTATAACAAGAACGAATCCAGGATAACCTTCCAGGATATCCAGGAAAGCCTTATATTTGTAAGCAGTTCATTTTCAACAATAACCAGCTACGAAAACCAGACCAAGAAAGCAATAACCAACAGGTTTATCCAGGAAGCAATGACAGAATTTCTGAAAGAAAGGCTTGAGGTTTACCTTATTGAAAACAGGGAAGAAGCTGAAAAAATTGCAAATCAGGTACTGGCCAACAAAAGAAGCAGGGAAACCGCAGAAAGAACGCGCATAGACGTAAGGAAAAAGCTGAGCGGCAAGGTGGATTTTACAAACCGCGTGAAAAAATTCGTAGACTGCAGGACAAAAGATGTAACCAAACGTGAGCTTTATATCGTCGAAGGTGATTCAGCCCTCGGATCATGCAAAATGGCGAGGGATGCCGAATTCCAGGCCATAATGCCGGTACGCGGCAAAATATTGAATTGCCTGAAAGCCGATTACGAAGTCATTTTCAAAAGCGATGTAATAGTGGATTTGTTAAAAGTCCTGGGGTGTGGCGTTGAGATTAAGACACGGCATAACAGGGAACTCAGTACGTTCAGCCTTGAAAACCTGAAATGGAACAAAATTATAATCTGTACCGATGCCGATGTGGACGGGTACCAGATACGCACATTAATCCTGGCAATGATATACCGCCTTATGCCCACGCTGATACGCGAAGGAAAGGTATATATTGCCGAAACGCCGCTGTTTGAGATCCGGTGCAGGGATAAAACATGGTTTGCATATAATGAAAAGGAAAAGAACGATATACTGAAAGAACTTAAGGGCGAAAAAGTTACAATTCTGCGTTCGAAAGGTCTTGGTGAAAACGATCCTGATATGATGTGGCACACTACAATGAATCCCGAAACAAGGAGACTTATAAAAGTCGTGCCCGATGACATGGAACGTACGCAGGAATTCTTTGATCTTCTTCTTGGTGATAATCTGCAGGGAAGGAAGGACTATATCAGCGAACACGGGCATGAATACCTGGATATGCTGGATGTAAGCTGAAGTATTTTTCGGCCCATTTTTCTCATGGATTCTTTATAAAATATTGCAGGATAATAAAAGCGAGGATACCGAACATGAAATTCATCGAGCAGAACATAGTCGAAACGCTGAAACTGAATTATATGCCGTATGCGATGAGCGTTATTGTATCCCGTGCGATACCTGAAATAGACGGGTTAAAGCCGTCGCACAGGAAGCTTTTATACACAATGTACAAAATGGGATTACTGCATGGGGCAAAAACCAAGTCTGCGAATGTGGTAGGACAGACGATGAAACTGAATCCCCATGGCGACATGGCGATTTATGAAACAATGGTAAGGCTTACGACCGGGTACGGTGCGCTTCTGCACCCGCTCATTGAATCAAAGGGAAATTTCGGACGCGTTTATTCACGGGACATGAAATATGCGGCTCCGAGATATACCGAGGTAAAACTTGCCGATATAAGCGCCGAGCTCTTCAGGGATATTGACAAGGATACGGTGGATTTTACGGATAACTACGACGGCACGATGAAAGAACCGGTACTGTTGCCGACTGTTTTCCCGAATATTCTTGTTAACCCTAACCAGGGCATTGCCGTGGGAATGGCGAGCAATATCTGCAGTTTTAACCTTAAAGAGGTATGCGAAGCAACAATTGCGTACATAAAAAACGATAACATAGATTTGCTTGATTATTTAAAAGCCCCCGACTTTCCCACGGGTGGGGAACTGATATACAACGAGCAGGAACTTAGAAACATTTACGAAACAGGCAGGGGAAGTTTCAGAATCCGTGCAAGATACAGGTTTGACAAGAAAAACAACTGTATTGAGATATATGAAATTCCGTATACCACCACATCCGAAACCATTATTGATTCCATAACCGAGCTCGTTAAAAGCGGCAGAATAAGAGATGTAACCGATATTCGCGATGAAACCGACTTAAACGGTCTGAAAATCACCATTGACATAAAGCGTTCAGTAGATCCCGATGCACTTATGAATAAGCTTTTCAAGCTTACACCCCTTGAGGACAGCTTCGGATGCAACTTCAACATTCTTATAAAAGGCAGCCCACAGGTTCTGGGGATTAGAGGAATACTCGATCACTGGATTGAATTCCGCATGAACTGTATCCGCAGGCAAACAGCCTTTGATATAAAAAGGAAATCAGAAAAGCTGCATTTGCTGGAAGGCCTGTCGAAAATACTTCTTGATATTGACAAGGCTATCAGGATAATACGTCAGACCGAAAAGGAAGAACAGGTTGTACCGAACCTGATGAAGGGATTCGGAATAGACCAGGCCCAGGCGGAGTTTATTGCTGAAATAAAGCTCAGGAACCTGAACAGGGAATACATACTGAAACAGACATCGAATATTGAAGCGCTGAAAGAGGAGATTGCCGATCTAAAGGATATATATGAAAAGGAATCAAGAGTACTTGATATTATATGCTGCCAGCTGGAAGAAATATCGAAAAAATACGGTAAGCCCAGGAAGACGGGAATAATAAATGAAGAGCATGTGGAAACGGTAACAGAAGAAGTAATGATAGAGGATTATAATGTAAAACTGTTTCTTACAGAACAGGGCTACCTTAAAAAAATTCCGCTGGTTTCGCTCAGGGCGTCAGGTGAGCAGAAACTTAAGGAAGATGATAGGATAATACAGGAGACTGAAGCGAGAAACAAAAGCGAATTGATACTGTTTTCAAACAAATATGTTGCTTATAAGCTGAAAGTCCATGAAATAAATGACTGCAAAACGTCCATGCTTGGGGAATATCTGGGAAATATCCTTGAGATGAACGAGGATGAGAAAATACTATATATGGTTGCCACCGATGACTATTCAGGGTATATGCTGTTTTCGTTTGAAAACGGGAAATGCGCAAAAATACCGCTGACAAGCTATGCAACGAAGACAAACAGAAGGAAACTTGCCAATGCTTACTCGGATGAGTCGCCCTTATGCGATATGCGTTTTCTTAAGGAGGACAGGGAACTGGTTGCTTTTTCAAGCATTGACAAGGTACTTATTTTCAACACGGCAAATATTAATCCCAAAACCACAAGAAACTCGGGCGGCGTACAGGTCCTCAAGTCAAAAAAAGGAAGTTACATGATGAAAATCATGGAACTTGATGAAGTAAGTTTTACCGATCCTGATTATTACAGGACAAAAAACATACCTGCGATCGGGTGTTATCTGAAAGATGAAGACAGGCCTGAAAAGCAGGTAAAAATGTTTTAAAGAGGGGGCAATACTATGAATGTAATTGATGCGATTCTTACAAGAAGAAGTATCAGGAAATTTACAGGGCAGGTTATTTCCGGTGATCAGCTGGATTTACTGCTGAAATGCGGGTTCCAGGCACCTTCGGCCTATAACCTCCAGCCATGGCATTTTGTAGTTGTAAAAGAAAAAGAGATCCTTGAAAAAATAGCGGATATCCATCCCTATGCCAAGATGCTTCCGCAGGCTGGATGCGGTATTATAGTATGCGGCGACATAACCAGGGAAAAGAAAGAAGGTTACCTGGTGGAAGACTGTTCAGCAGCGATTGAGAACATACTACTGGCAGCCCATGGAACCGGTCTGGGTGCAGTTTGGTGCGGTATTTATCCTGATACCGAAAGAGCAAGGGCATTTTCCGAAATACTGAATCTCCCGGAGAATATAATACCGGTCGGGCTTATAGCTGTGGGTTATCCGGATGAAGAAAAGCCGCCCCAGGAACGGTTTGATCCTGCCAAGGTGCATTACGAGTCATGGTAATGCCGTTGCTTATAATCTGAATATTTGGAAAAGGCTCAGTCAGCTGTTGAAAGCAAAGCTTTCAGCCTGCTGCTGAGCTTTTTGATTTCCTCAATTGAAGCATAAAGATCCATGATTCTGTTATTTTCTGATTCCATCGTGGCGAGAACTTCCTCTGTCGCTGCCGAGTTTTCCTCGGAAATACCCGCCATGTTTTCAAGCTGGTGCTGTACCTGTTCGAGCTCAGCCGTTATCCGGCTGTTTTTTGAATATCCTTCTTCAATTGCCTTGTTTGTTCTGTCCGTTGAAGATTTTATTTCCAGGAAATGTGATGAAATATAATCAGCAAGTTTTTTCCCTTCAATTGTTGCCGAGTTACCGTTTATAACCTTATCAAAGGCTTCGTCCGATGCCTTGAATATTTCATCAGTTATCCGGGAAATATTCCTGGCCATTTGCGCGCTTTCTTCGGCAAGCTTTCTTACTTCTTCTGCAACTACTGCAAAGCCTTTTCCGTGTTCACCCGCGTGTGCGGCTTCAATGGCAGCATTCAGGGCCAATAGATTTGTCTGGTGTGAAATTTGAGAAATTTCCTCAAGAAAACTATTTATTTTCTCTATATTGTTTTTAAGGTCTGAAACGGTTTCCACTGCGGTACCAATGGCATGGCTTATTATATCCATCTGTTTATGCAGTTCGTTTATTATTTCGTACCCTGTATTTACCATTTCCATCATGAAGTCTGAATTTTCTGAAATAATCCTGAAAGTTTCATTTGCCTCATGAACAATGTTCAGCGTTGCATGCATCGAGTCGCTGATTCTGTTTATGCTGTATGCTTCCTGTTGTATGGCCTGGGCCATTTCCTGCATCGACTATGTTATGGTTTTGCTTCCTTCGCCTATTTCACGGATATTGTCGGTAATATTGCTTATTCCGGAATCAAGAACGACGGTACCGTCTTCAACGCTTTCCAGCGTATTTTTCAGGTTATCCAGAAGTTTTTTTGTCTGCTCGGTTTTATTGTTTGAATCATTCAGAAGCTGACGCCCCCACTTGGTGAGAAAATAGAGCATAATCATTGCCCCGTTATATATAACCAGGCTTTTCGAAAAAACATTTATTGCATATCCCTGTCCAAGGAAGTTTTCAGGTTTAAGGATATAAGCGGCAGACAAAAGAACATTCATTATCACGGTGAAATAAATCAGAAGGTTTTTGTTAAAGTATAATGCGGCCATGGCAGACGAAGTCAGTATAATATAGTGGTAGCTTACCGAAAATGAATCATAGATTATAAGAAGGACTGCTGCTACTGCAGGTACAAGGGTGAATATCAGACCTTTCAGGTACTTGTTTATCGGAAGAAAATAATTAATGATGCACACGGTTATTACCGCAAGTCCGATAACGGCAATGGTAATTCCTGCTGTAAAGCCGTATGCGAATATTTCATGCAGAACTATAACAGCTGTTACGGTTATGATGATTAACAGGTTTGTTTATTTACACGTTTGATGTTGAAATACTCATTCATACCGTAAGCCTCCCCTGCAGTAGATGAAGAGCACCAAAATCAGTATGGTTTAATTGTTAATTTATTATCAAAGTATAATCATTTTTTGATAAAACATCAAGATTTTTTATAGGCTTTATTACACGAAATTTTATAAAGAGGCGAAATGGCATTTTAATGAGGCTTAATTGGGACAGTCAGCATAGTAAGTCTGATGCTTGACATGGATTGGAAAAACCGCTATAATATCACCAATACTTTAGTACGATAATGTAATATTAAGGTGAAGCAAATGAAACAATGGAATTTATATACGCCTGAAGGAATGCAGGATATTCTTTTTGAGCGATGCCGCTATAAAAGGAACATGGAGAACAAAATAAGGCAGCTTTTCCAAAAAAGCGGGTATATGGAGATAGAAACGCCTACCGTTGAATTTTATGATGTGTTTTCAGGAAACCTTATACCACAGGAAGACATGTTCAAGTTCACCGATCCACAGGGAAGAATACTGGTACTGCGGCCGGATATGACGATACCCGTTGCGAGGGTTGCCGCCACTAAGCTTAAGGACAATTTATGGCCGGTAAAAGTTTTTTACATCGGCAATACCTTTTCATACAACGAAATGGGTGGCGGCAAACAAAAGGAATATACCCAGGCCGGTGTTGAAATACTCGGGATCAGCCGGCCGGAAGCTGATGCAGAACTTATTGCGCTGGCGGTTCAGGCATTGCAGGAAGCCGGACTTGATGAATTCCAGATTGATATCGGACAGGTCGACTTTTTCAGGGGTCTTATGGAGCAGTCGGGACTGTCGGTATATGAAGCCGAAGAAATAAGAGAGCTGATAGACAAAAAAGATTTCGTAGGTGTGGAACATCTTGTGAACAGCCATGACATTGACGCTGAACTTAAGGAACTGATACTGAATCTTCCGGGGTATTTTGGCTCAACTGACGTAATAGACGAACTGACAAGGAAAAAGGTAAGCGGAAAGGTTTTAAAAGCGCTGGAGTACTTGAAAACCGTTCTGGAAATTCTTGATGACTGGGGATTTGGAGATTATGTTTCGATAGACCTGGGTATGGTTCAGAGCCTTAATTACTATACAGGAATAGTCTTCAGGGGATTTACATACGGAGTAGGGTATCCCGTGTTAAGTGGCGGGAGATATGATAACCTAATCGGGAGATTTGGAAAGGAGTGCCCTGCTACCGGGTTTTCAATGGGAATAAATATGATAATGACCGCTCTTGAACGGCAGAACAGGTTAACCTGCCGGCCTTCGGGAGGTTATTACATTATTTATGACAAAACTGCAAGAAGAAAAGCGTTTTCTGTACTGAATGAGCTCAGGCGGAAAGGTGAAGCAGCTGAACTGGATATAGCCTTTATGGACATTGAAAAAGCGAAAGTATATGCCAAAAACAAGGGCTATGAGAAAATCATACTTGTCGACGGAAACGGAAGTTTGAATATAATTGAGCTGTTATAGGAAGAAAAAGCCGGCTGTTATACCATGCTTATTCTGGCGCGGCTTTAACTGGCATTAATAAGTATTCTGAAAGAAGGGATTGAATGAGATACCTTACCATGGCTCTCTCGAAAGGGCGTTTGACAGATCTTTCTGTAGAGTTGTTGGAAAAAGCGGGTATCGACTGTTCGGAACTGAAACAGAAAAGCAGAAAACTGATATTTTCTGATGAAAAAAACAAGATACGCTTTTTCCTGGCAAAACCCGCAGACGTTCCTACATACGTGGAATATGGAGCTGCAGACATAGGTATTGTGGGTAAAGATACACTTCTTGAGGAAGGCAGAAACCTTTATGAGGTTCTCGATTTGAAGTTTGCCGAGTGCAGGATGTGCGTTGCCGGACCGAAGGAACTGGAAGGGAAAATGGACAGTATTACCATAACAAGGGTTGCGACGAAATATCCCGAGATTGCAAAAGAGTATTTCAGGCATAAACGCAGGGAATCGGTTGAAGTGATTAAGCTCAGTGGATCCGTGGAGCTGGCTCCGCTGGTGGGATTATCCGAGGTTATAGTTGACCTTGTCGAAACCGGCAGGACGCTGAAGGAGAACGGTCTTGTTATACTTGACACAATAGCGGACATCAGCGCAAGAATGATAGTCAACCGGGTCAGCATGAAAATGAAGAGTGACAGAATCAACAGGCTTATCGTCAGGCTCAGGGAGATAATCGAGAATAACGGGTAAAGGGGTAAGAATATGAGAGTTTATTCTTCCGCGAAACATGATATAGATTCTCTTATTAAAATGCTGAGGACAAGAGAAGGCAGTGAAAGACCGGAAATTATTGAATCTGTCAGGGAAATAGTAAACAGGGTAAGGACAGAGGGTGACAAAGCTGTATATGAATTTACCGAGAAATTTGACCGGATAAGCCTTAAAAGCCTTGAAGTCGAGAGGGATACCCTTAGGCAGGCATGCGAATCCATTGAACCCTCGCTTGCCATTGCAATTGAAAAAGCCAGTGAAAATATAAGAAAATTCCATCAGAAACAAAAGGAGAACTCCTGGTTTGATTATGATGAGATCGGAATTATCCTTGGGCAGAAAATAACTCCGCTTGAACGTGTGGGGGTATATGTACCGGGTGGGACGGCGCCTCTTCCGTCTTCGGTTCTGATGAACGTGATTCCCGCAAAAGTGGCGGGTGTTAAGGAAATCATAATGTGTACGCCCCCGGGGAAAGACGGGATACCCAACCCTGTAATACTGGCATGTGCATATATTACCGGTGTGGACAGGGTGTTCAGTGTGGGCGGCGCACAGGCCGTGGCTGCAATGGCCTACGGTACGGAATCCATACCCAAGGTTGACAAAGTAACCGGACCGGGCAATATTTACGTTGCTACCGCAAAGAAAATGGTATACGGTGTATGTGATATAGACATGATAGCGGGTCCAAGTGAAATACTGGTTATAGCCGATGAAAGCGCAAAACCCGAATATGTTGCCGCTGATCTTCTTTCCCAGGCCGAACATGATATACTGGCATCGTCCGTTTTGATCTCGGACAGTGAAGCTTTAATCACGAACGTGCTTTCCGAAATTGAACGGCAGGTTAAAAAGCTATCGAGGAAAGATATTATAGTTAAATCCCTTGAAAGGTTCGGTGCGGCAGTCCTGGTTAAGTCAATGGACGAGGCGGTTGAGCTGGCAAACCTTATAGCTCCTGAGCACATAGAGTTAATGGTAAAGGAGCCGTTTTCGCTTCTTGGCGGCATAAATAATGCCGGAGCCATATTCCTCGGGGAATATGCTCCTGAGCCTCTCGGCGATTATATGGCCGGTCCCAACCATATACTGCCGACAAACGGTACGGCAAGATTTTACTCTCCGCTTTCCGTAAGTGATTTTACTAAAAAATCGAGTATTATTTCGTATTCCGAAAAGGCCCTGAAAGATATTTATAAGAATATTGCAAGATTTGCGGAATCAGAAGGCCTTGATGCCCATGCCAATTCGGTACTCATACGCTTTGAGGGGGACAAAAAATGAGCATGTTCTGGAGTAATACCGTGAGGAATATTTCGCCTTACATACCCGGTGAACAGCCAAAGGACAGAAAATATATCAAGCTGAATACCAATGAAAATCCATATCCGCCGTCTCCAAGAGTGCTGGAGGTAATAAGGCAGGAAACAAGCGGGGATTTAAGGCTGTATCCGGATCCGGATGCTGCGCTTCTTAAAAATGCACTGGCAACTATGTATGGCCTTGAATCCGACGAGGTTTTTGTCGGCAATGGGTCTGATGAGGTGCTGGCTTTCTGCTTTCCGGCTTTTTTCGATCCCGGGGATGTTGTTTCTTTCCCTGAGATAACCTACAGTTTCTATCCGGTATATGCAAGGCTTTTTGGAATCGGTTACGAAACCGTGCCGTTAAACAGTGATTACACCGTGGACTTCGGTAGTTTCCCTACGCACTCTAAAGGCATTCTGATTGCCAATCCCAATGCCCCGACCGGTATTGCCGCAGATCTGGCCGAGATTGAGAATCTTCTTCAAAACCACGGTGACAAAATTGTTATCGTCGATGAGGCTTATGTGGATTTCGGAGCTGAAACGGCAGTGTCTCTGACCAAAAAATATGAAAACCTCCTCGTAGTCCAGACTTTTTCAAAGTCAAGGTCGCTGGCAGGGCTCAGAATAGGATTTGCACTGGGGAACAAAAACCTGGTGGAAGCCCTTGAAAGAGTAAAAAATTCATTCAATTCATATACACTGGACAGAATCGCGATTAAAGCAGCTACAGCAGCCCTGGAAGACAGGGAGTATTTCGATGAAACCCGCAGGAGAATAATCAGAACAAGGGAAATAACTTCCGAAAAACTGAAAGCACTTGGATTCAATGTGCTTCCGTCAAAAACAAATTTCCTCTTTGTATCCCATAACAGGATAGGCGGAAAGGAACTGTTTTTAAGACTCAGGAATGACGGAATCCTGGTAAGGCATTTTGAAACAAAAGGTATCGAAAATTTCGTCAGGATATCAATAGGTACCGATGAGGAAATGGAAATCCTGGCTGAAAGGCTGAAAGTCTATGTAGATTCAATCTAACTGTGACCGGTGAGAAATTATTACTGCCCGCAGTGTTTTGTCAAATTACTTGCACGGTTTCGATCTGTGGTATATTGTATAAATATATTATTCTCTGAAAGGGGAAGAAAAAAATGCAGAGAATAGCTGAAGTCACCCGAAAAACGGCCGAGACCGAGGTTTACGTAAAACTAAATATCGACGGTTCGGGAATGTCAAATATAAATACAGGCATAGGATTTTTTGACCATATGCTTACGCTCTTTTCGAAACATTCGTTATTTGACCTCGAGGTTACTGCCAAGGGTGATCTCAACGTAGATACCCACCATACAATAGAAGATACAGGCATAGTAACGGGGCAGGCAATTTCGAAGGCTCTGGGAAGCAAAGAATCAGTTTCACGGTACGGTACAGCCATTGTACCTATGGATGAAGCCCTGGCAATGGTATCACTGGATCTTTCTTCAAGGCCTTTTTTGTATTTTGATGTGACTTTCCCGGGTGAAAAGGCAGGGGATATGGAAACAGAAATGGTTGAGGAGTTTTTCAGGGCACTCTCGGTTCATGCCGGAATTACTCTGCATATCAAGCTTATGCACGGTAAAAACAGCCATCATATTGCTGAAGCTATTTTCAAGGCATTCGGACAGGCATTAAGAAAGGCCTGTGAAACAGATCCCAGGATAAAAGGGGTTCTTTCGACTAAAGGAACATTTTAATATCTGATTGAAAGGGTTGAGGCTATGCTGCTCAAAAATACTGATTTCATTGACCTGCCGGTTTTCGGAAAGGGCAAGGTCAGGGATGTTTACGAGGTGGACGACGAAACGCTTCTTATGGTTGTTACTGACCGGATTTCTGCTTTTGATGTGGTATTTGACGAACCCATACCCGACAAGGGCAAAGTGCTGAACAAAATATCGGAATTCTGGTTTGACTTTACAAAAAACATAATAGGCAACCATGTGATAACAACCGACGTTTCCAGGTACCCCAAAGGCCTTGACAAGTTCAGGGAAGAGCTTGACGGGCGTTCAATGCTGGTCAGGAAGGTAAAAATGGAGAACGTGGAATGCATAGTACGGGGTTATCTCGAAGGAAGCGGCCTGAAAGAATACAGGGCAACAGGAAAAGTTTGCGGAATAAAACTTCCGGAGGGACTTAAACAGGCGGACAAGCTCCCTGAGCCAATTTTTACGCCGTCTACAAAATCAAAGGAAGGACACGATGTAAATATTACGTTTGATGAGCTTGTGAACATGATAGGAACCGAGAGGGCAACGAAACTCAAGGAAAAGTCCCTGGAAATATACATTGCCGCCTCCAGGTATGCTGAAAGCAAAGGCATTATTATAGCTGACACGAAGTTTGAGTTCGGTTACCTGGACGGTGAACTGGTAGTTGCGGATGAAATGCTGACACCCGATTCTTCCAGGTTCTGGCCCCTGGATGACTATGAACCGGGACGTGCCCAAAAGAGTTTTGACAAGCAGTTCCTGAGAGAATACCTTGAAAGCATAGGCTGGGACAAGGAGCCGCCGGCGCCTGCTCTTCCGAAAGAAATAATAGAAAAGACCAGGGAAAAATATATTGAAGCGTACGAACGCCTTACCGGCAGGAAATTTGCATAATAATGCCGGGGGATGGTTTTCCTGACAGCATTTTTTGTTGTCGGAAGATTGTCCCCTTGGTATGAAGTACCAGGTGATAGCATGATAATTTATCCCGCAATAGATATAAAGGACGGAAAATGTGTGCGCCTTTTGCAGGGCAGGTTTGATGAAGTTACTGTATTTGGCGATGATCCGGTTGAAATGGCAGGAAAATGGGTATCAATGGGGGCCAAATGGCTGCATATTGTGGATCTGGATGGTGCCCGCGGTACAGTTTCAAATAACAGGAACATAATTCTTAAAATCGTGGAAAAGTACCGGGCTTCAGTGCAGACAGGCGGAGGCATACGCACAATGGATGATATAGAGCAGCTTATTAACGCAGGTGTAGCCCGTATTATCCTGGGGACTGCAGCCGTCAGAAATCCCGAGCTTGTAAAGGAAGCACTCAGGAAGTACCCGGATAATATTGCGATAGGCATTGATGCAAGGGATGGAAAGGTAGCCATAGAAGGATGGGAACAGCTAAGTGATTATACGGCAGTTGATTTTGCAAAAATGATAGAACGGCTTGGCTGCCGTACAATTATATATACCGACATTAATACCGACGGAACACTGGCCGGACCGAACCTTAAAGCGATGAAGGAAATGATAGACAGTGTGAGTATGGACGTAATAGCTTCGGGAGGAGTAAGCTCGATACAGGATCTTAAAAACCTGAAGGAAATCGGTGCTGCGGGAGCGATAACCGGAAAAGCACTTTATACCGGAGCAATCGACCTTGCAGAAGCCTTGAGAATGTAGGAACTCTTTTTGTAGAACAAGCAGAGGCTGCGGTATTGTTCAGCATTTAAGAAACGGATGCTCCGGCACAGGAGGTATTCAAGTGTTTCTAAATTAAAAATGAAACAGTTATTTCCACAAAACCGTAATATTGACCTTTAATTCCAGGTATTACATGTTTAAAATCCCGTTTTTTTGCATAAAATCAGTTGAGAAAAGGTCATATCGATGCTATAATAATATCAGAAACGTTCATGTACCTGAAATGTGCGAAAAACCTATAGCTTTGAACCTACGGATGTGAAAAGGGAGCCCGCGTTTTTATTAGGAGCACAGGCCCCAAATATTCTGTCACCGGCGAAAGCCAAAGTGGCGGCAGGGGAAGTGTGAATAATAAAACAGGGCACCCACCTGGCGAGAGGCTAGGTGTCAAAGTGTAGGGGAACGGCATTTTGGGGCATGGATGGATAGCTACCCCTTCCGGGGTAGACTGATATTAAATGTAACACCCTGGCTTTTGTCAGCCGGGGTTTTTCTTTTTTAATCATATTAGCCGGCAAGGACCATATAATTATTTTAGAAACATGCTGTCGGGATGATTGGATTGAGCCACGCATTAAGAACAAGTCGGTACCACAGAAGCATTCCGTACTATTCCTCGTATACAAGAATTAAGAAAAGCAGCAACAGCAGTTCGGTGCTTGCAAGAAAAATCCTTATACAGGCGCTGATATGCATAGTTATTATATTTTCAGTGGCATACCTGCAGAACAGTACCGATGAAATACATAAGAACATATTGTCCGTTGTGCGTTCGCTGGTATTGGAAAAACATATTTCGGCCGAGGAAATATATCTGACCGTAAAGGATGCCTATACCGAATGCCTTGAATATATTAAAGGAACCAACTGATGGGTCATGCGCTGGTTTACTTCGCTGCGATTGTTATACATGAACTTTTTCACATATTTGCAGCCAAAGTTCTGTTCGGCGAAAAAATCAGCATTGCCTTGCTGCCTTCGGGATTTTCAGGAAAATGGAACAAATTTCAGCCTGAAAAGTGGATACAGTGTGTTGTTTATGCATCCGGGCCCGTTGGCAATATTCTTACGGCCATGGCAGCTAAGATTTTTCCGTTTGACTTCTGTTTTAAGGACGAATTTGTTAATGCCTGTATAATAATCGGCATTTTTAACTTGCTGCCCCTTTATCCGCTGGATGGAGGAAACATACTGCTGATCCTTTTATATAACAGGGTGGGAACCTTAAGAACCTACAGCATTATGAAGAAACTGGGATGTACGTTAAGAACCCTGTTCCTGGCGGCAGGAATCTATACAATGTTATCGAACAACAATCCGAGCCTGCTGCTTACCGTAATATTTCTGCCCGGTCTGGAAAATATAAGAAGGTCGGTGAAACGTTTGAATTTAAGCTTACTGATACGCAGGAAAGAAAGAATTCTGAGGAAAAAATTCTATCAGATGCGGGATATCCTGGTGCTGAAAGATTTGAGCCTTGGCGAGACAATGCTTCTGATGGATTATGACAAGTATCACATTATACATGTGGCTGATGAAAACCTGAAAATCCTGTGCGAAATAACAGAACAGCAGCTGATCGATGCAATCCTGGAGCATAATGTGGGAAAAACCCTCGAAGAAGTTTTTCTGAAATGACAAAAACCCCTTGAAAAAGGGGGTTGAGTCCGATTTTTGGCCGGAATACAAAACGTTCCTTTATTGCCGCAGGAGCCCAATGTTTTTAAGTATTTCACGGGTTGCTTCCACCTTGTTCATCGTATTGATATGTATCCCTGCAACGCCGTTATCCAGGAGATCCTTAAGCTGATTCGATGCATATTCTATTCCTGCTTTTTCCATATCAGGGGTATTGCCGTATTTGTCAAGAAGCAGAACCAGCTTGGCCGGCATTGATGCACCGCATTTTGAAGCTATGTTTTTAATCTGATCTGCCTTAAAGATGGGCATGATGCCCGGCAAGACAGGGCATTTTATGTTGCAGGCCTCCAGTTTGTCCATAAAATCGTAAAAAATCCTGTTGTCGAAGAAGAGCTGTGTTATAAGAAAATCAACACCCTCGTCAACTTTAAGCTTAAGGTTTTGAAGATCCTGCCTTATCCTTGGCGAATCTGCATGACCTTCCGGATAACAGGCCGCTGCGATGCAAAAATCCTCCTGCTTTCTTATATGCCTTATCAATTCCGATGCGTATTGAAAAACATTTTTTGAAAAATCAAAGTCGGGGAAATCAACGGGCGGATCACCGCGCAGTGCCAAAATATTGTCGATTTTTTCTTCTTTCAGCCTTTTTATCATGTTGTTTATTTCTTCAATGGAATGTCCAACACAGGTGAAATGGGCAAGACTTTCGATACCGTATTCGTTTTTTATTTTTGATGCAATTTCAACGGTTCGGCCTTTTTTGGAACCGCCTGCTCCGTAAGTGACACTTATGAAGTCGGGGTTCAGTGAAGCAAAGTCACCAAGCTTGTTGAGTATGGTTTCGATCGGCGTGTCAAGTTTCGGAGGAAATATCTCAAATGAAACCGTCTGTTTTTTTCTTTTAAAAAACTCGCTTAATTTCATTTTCATGACCCTCCTGAAAAATATCCGGTTATATTCACAAAAGGTAAGATAATGCCGGGTTAATTCCTTTTTTATGGTTATATGGATTTTTACCTGATATGGTACAACAAAAATTAAATTCAGTCAAGTTCAATTATATTAAATGCAATTTCAATTTAAATTCATTTATATCAATATTGATTGCATAAATTTGTTATGGCTGTGTTTATTGCAAAAGCTGCAATGTTTATGATAGAATTCACTTAAGACGGACAGGAGGTTTTGGGATGGACGTTTTCATAGAAAAAATTGTTCAGAGACGCAAGGATATTAAGGATTATCTTATTATAGCCGGAGTAATTATCGCTGCTGTTATTCTTATGCTGCTTGTATTGAACTTTATTCCCGGAATGAGTTTATTTTTTCTGGCTGCATTTGGCTATATCGCATATCTTATTATAACTTCCAGGAATATTGAATACGAATATGCAGTTACAAACGGCGACCTGGACATTGACAAAATTATAGCCCAAAGAAAGAGGAAAAGGGTATTCAGCGCCAACTGCAAGGACTTTGAGATAGTGGCAAGGCTTAAAGGCCCGCATTTTTCGAACCACTACAGGTCATTCAAGAATCAGTTCGACTGTACCGGTTCAATCAACAACGATGACGTTTATTTTATAGTCCTGAACTATAATAATGAGCAGACAGTTGTTTATTTTGAACCCAATGAGAAAATGCTTAACAACTTCAAAACATATATTCCCAGAAAAGTATTTACAGACTGAGTTAAACTGCCGGTATGAGAAAACGAGAAAGAAAAAAGGAAAGGTATAACGGAGTGCAGCATATGTTTATTCTGAGCTTGTTTCCGGGGGGTTAAAATGAAAAGGAATTTAATAAAGGATATTATTGTATTTTTTTCTATTCTCCTGTTTGTAACCGGGTGCGCAGCCGGCGCAGCGATGTTTTACAACAGGTATTTCAGACCGAACGAGGCTTTCGTCAGCTGCTATGACGGTGCGGACACGGTATTGGTTATTGGGGGAGACGTTATTCTTGATAAAAACCCTCCGGTAATAAAAGAGGGGCAGGTACTTCTTTCATTTGACACGGTAAAAGCCCATATTGATCCATATATATGGTGGGATGAAGCACTTCAGAAAGTAACTGTAACCACAAGGGACAAAGTCATAAAGATGGAAACCGACAAGCTGGATGCTTATATTAATAACGAGCCTATGGAGCTTAAGTTCCCTGCGACTAACATAAACGGCGTTCTTTATCTGCCCATTGAGTTTTTGTCCTCCTTTTACAAGATAAATGTGAAATATAGCAGCAGTTCCAATGTGGTCATCATTGACAGACAGGATGAGATATACAGGGTAGGATATCCTGTAAGCTCGGATGCGGTTGTCAGGAAAGGAAGGCATATAAGCTATCCTATTGTTAAAAAATTTGACAATCCTGATTTTATATCAGATGATTCAAAAATGTATATCTTTGAGGAATATGACAAATGGTACAAGGTAAGGACTGCGGAAGGTTTTATCGGTTATATCCGTAAAGAGCATGTTGTCATTAAATCATATGAAATAGGGATTATACCCGAAAAGCTGAGAGAAAAACCAAAACTTCCCGAGGGAAAAATAAGTCTTGTCTGGGATCAGATGTACAGCCCGACAAAATCATATCTTCAGAGAAAAAAGGAAGAGGGTATAGACGTTATGTCTCCCACCTGGTTCCAGGTGGCGAACAGGGACGGGGACCTTATCAACCGGGCCGATCCTCAGTATGTTGAATGGGCTCACAGTAGCGGATACCAGGTATGGGCCCTTGTTGCAAATGATTTTTCGAACATTGATGATACCAGTGAAATCCTGAACAACGGACTCAAAAGGGAACACATCATAAAACAGATTCTTGCCTTTGCAGCGCTGTACAATCTTGACGGAATCAATATTGATTTTGAAAATATTTACAAGAAGGATAAGGACGCATTTACCCAGTTTATGCGTGAACTTTCGCCTCTGTTAAGGGAACAGGGGCTTGTTGTTTCCGTTGATGTTACCATACCCGATGGAAGCGATACCTGGTCAAAATGCTATGACAGAAAAGCTCTGGCCGAAACCGTGGACTATGTGTGCCTTATGACCTATGACCAGACATGGGCGGGCAGCAAAGTGGCCGGTTCCACGGCACAGATTGTCTGGGTTGAGGAGAATCTGAAAAAAACGCTGCGGGAAGTTCCGCCTGAAAAGCTGCTGCTTGGTATTCCGCTGTATACGCGGCTGTGGGAGGAAACCGTTGACGAAAACGGGAAGATAACAGCAAAAACAGGCAAGGCCTTGTCGATAAGCGCAGCTGAACAGTTGATTCAGGAAAACAATGCAGTACCCGTGTGGGATGCAGAAAGCGGCCAGTATGTTGTTACTTTCGAAAAGGACAACAAGACATATAAAATGTGGCTTGAGAATGAGTATTCAGTTAGTTTGAAATCTTCACTGGTCCATAAGTACAATCTAGCAGGAACGGCTACATGGAGCCATAATTTTGCCAATGACGGGGTTTGGGCTGTTTATGCCCAGAACCTGAAAAAAACCATTCATTACGAGGAATGGAGAAGCCAGTTTGCTTCCCTTGCCGAAACCGGGCGGTTTGAACTGTCGCCTGCCCGCTGAAAGTCCTGTTTCTTGCTAAGCAGAGAATGAATATGATATAATATAAGGAAATACTGGTAATCTGATTATATTTCGGAGCAGAATTGGAGAATGGAATGGAACAGTTAAGGAGCGGATGGGATTTATTTCTGTTACCAAGAACATGGCATAAACGCCTTAATGCATCGCTGCTGTCGCTGATACCCGGAATTGCGATAGTGGGTTTTTTTAACTTATTGTCCCATCCGAGATCGATATTTAAGGATTTCATTATTAACAATACCGCCGGTATAGTCGGGAAAATATTCCTGTTCATTATAGCCGTTCTGGTTATAGGGTTCATGGATGTTTTTTGTTTTGCGTGGCCCATTGCCGACTTGTGCAGGTTTATTGCAAGACGCAGCAATAAGTTCATAATACAGGGCTTTAACATTGTTTTGATGAAGTCATATGCCTATTCACATTTATTGTTTTATCCTGTTCTGCTGATAGTGAACCCTACAGGGCTTGAGCTGGAAAAACTGGGCCAGGACACAAGCTCGGTAACCCAGATTGTTATTATCACATTGTATGTTTGGGCTATTATGCAGACTGCCATACAGCCGGGCATTTTACTCAGGACCATAAGTATCAAGAGCAAGCTGGAATTTCCCGAAAAGCTGATGGTGGCCCTGGCGATATTTGTCTGGATAAATCTTGTAAGCGAGGCAGTCAGGTATATCACTGACCTGGTATATAATATTTTTGCTTCTTTGTATGGTTTTGTGTGAAAAATGATTTGAAAAATCTTTTCATTAAGGGTATAATATATATCCGGGAAAATATATGTCCCGATGGTCCAATGGATAGGATAGTAGATTCCGGTTCTACTGGTGTGGGTTCGATTCCTACTCGGGACACCATAACTCAGGCACAGGCTGGACTTCCCGCCTGTGTTTTAATTTATTTACGTTATTTCGGAGCTGGTTTTGGTGAATATTTGCTGCGGTGTTGATATGATAGAAATTAAGCGTGTCAGGGATGCCATAGAGAAATATGGAACGGGTTTCATTGAGAAGGTATTTACCCCTGAAGAGATAACCTATTGTGAAAAAAGAAAAAGACAGAAATTTCAAAGTTATGCCGCAAGGTTTTCTGCAAAGGAAGCCGTTTCAAAGGCATTGGGTACAGGCATTTCCAAGGGCGTTTCGCTTAAGGATATTGAGGTCAGGGTAACCGAAAACGGAAAACCGCAGGTAGTACTTTATGGCAAGGCACGGGAGATCTTTGAAGAAATTGGAGGGGTATCGGCGGATTTGAGCCTTACTCACACGAAAGAATATGCGACTGCATTTGCAGTGATTCTTTGCAGGTAACTGTGCCGAATGTTTAAGTTATATAAAAGGGGTATAAGGATTATGGAAAAACGGGTATCCTTTATTCACTGCGCAGACATTCACCTGGATGCTCCTTTTTCCGCAATGGGAAAGGAGAACCTGTCTTCCGAGAGAAGAAAGGATCTCAGGAAAGTTTTCGGGAAGATTATTAACCTGGTTCTTGAAAATGATGCCGATTTTCTTTTAATCTCCGGGGATCTTTATGAGCATGAATATACAGCAAGAAGTACGATTACATGGATTAATGAGCAGTTTATGAGGCTGGGCAGCAGGCCTGTAATAATAGTCCCTGGAAACCATGATCCGTATGTAAGGAACTCCTGGTACAGAAGTTATCGCTGGAATGACAATGTACATATTCTGACAACCGATAATCCTGAATACCTTGATGAAAATCTGAATGTATATTTTTACGGGATCGGGTTTGATACATTTCACCAGGAAGTCATACCGGTTCAGAAGCCCCCGGTGCTGCAGCCTGACAGGATAAACATATGCCTGTTCCATGGCACGATTAACATGCAGTTTACCGAAAGCCCGTATAATCCGGTGGATTTAGACTATCTTGCCGGGCTCGGTTTTGATTACTATGCCCTTGGACATTTCCATACGAGAAATGATGCTTTTTTCGAAAAAGGTATTTTAAATCCCGGAAGTCCTGAACCTTTTGGTTTCGACGAAACAGGCGAACACGGTGTCTGCATGGTGGAAATTACCAGGAACGGCGGTCTGAAACGGCGGTATTCATTCATTAAAACCCAGGAAAGAACATATTACGAGATAAATATTAACGTGGACGGGATAGATAGCCAGGACAGGCTTATAGAAAGGATCAGCGAAGTTTTGCGTGCATATGACGGCAGCAAAAACATTTTCAGGATTAATCTTACCGGGCGGCTCAGTCCGGATTTTCATGTGGATGTGAATTATCTCGTACAGCATTTTGGCGATATATGTTTTTCAGTTCAGATTAATGACAGTACCAAGCCTTTGTACAATCTGGATGAACTGGCCGGGGAACGTACCCTGGCGGGAGTTTTTACAAGAAAAATGAAGGAACGCATTGGCACTGCAAATGAAGAAGAAAGGGAAATACTTGAAAGAGCTCTTTACTTCGGGCTCGAGGCGCTATTTGAAGGTAATGTGATCATATCGGATTAAAGGGCGGTAACATGCGATGAAATTAAGGAAAATCAATATCAATGGCTTTGGGAAATTCGAAAATCGCCAGTTTTCATTAAGTCCGGGCATGAATGTAATTTACGGTGTGAATGAATCGGGTAAATCCACGCTCCAGTTTTTCATAAGAGGAATGCTTTATGGGCTGAAAGGCGGAAAAAGAACCAAGGACGGCAGCCTTCCGCCGATGAAACAGTATAAACCATGGACTGCGAAAACGTATGGCGGCAGTCTCGAGTATGAACTGGATAACGGAAATATTTTCACCGTCACAAGAAATTTTGACAAAAACACCGTTAATGTTTATGACGAATATTCAAATAACATTACCGCCACATTCCCCGCGTCAAAGGAGGAAGGGATCAAGTTTGCCGAACAGCACCTGGGTATGTCTGAAAACTGTTTCGAACGCACGGTTTTTATAGGTCAGATGCAGAGTGTAATAAACAGTGAAGGAAAAAAGGTAATTGCCGAGAGGCTTACAAACATAAAACAGACAGGTGATGAAGAAGTATCGTTCAGAAAAGCCATAAATGCACTGAAAGATGCACAGATGACATATGTGGGAAGCGAAAGGACGACAACCAGACCTCTGAACCTGATAAATGCCAGCCTGCAGGAAGCCATTGAGGAGGAAAGTAAATACAGAGAGCTTCATGAAAGCTGCCTGGATATGTTCCTTGAGCTGGAACGACTGCAGAAAAAAGAAAATGTGCTGAAAAACCGGCTTGCTGAACTAGAGGAACTTAAGTCAAAAGCTGAAAAAAGACAAGAAACAGAAAGGCTGGAAAAGATCTGCAGGACACTGAAAAGATGCCAGGTAAGCCTTTCAGATATTGAAAAGGAAATCGGCGCAAAAAAAGAAGAACTGGGTACTGTAACGGCGAGTCTTAATGAATATGAAGCTTTCAGAAAATTTTCCCGCAGCGACATGGATGAAATGATTTCCGATTATGCAAACTACAGCATCCTGCGCCGGGAAATTGAAAAATACGAAACGTCATTGGCAGAAATCGAAGACAGGATCGGCGGAATTCAGGAAGAACTGAAAAAATATGATCTCTTTTCCGAAGATAACCTGGAAAAGATTGATGAAGTGGTTCAGGAAGTAATTAAGTTCCGTGAGCGTGCAGACTCTGATAACCAGGAAAGGGCGCGTTCCCCTCTGAAAAAATATTTGTCACTGGCAGGGTTAATATCGGGTATAATTATCCTGCTTTTTTCCTTCCTGTTAAAACCATATAACCCGGCCATTACTGCCGCAGGGCTGGCAGTTTCGATTGCAGCGGGGGTATCTTTCCTGTTCTTTTTAAGGCAGGATAAAATTTATGCCAAAGAAACTGAGCAAAATAATTCCTGGCTTGATAAGTACAAAGAAAGTGCAAGACTGCTGAATACCTGGATGGTACAGGTGGGCACGGACAGTATTTCTGACTTCATAAGACTTAAAAACATGTTTGAAGAAAGAATTAAGCGCCTTCATGAACTGACTGAAGAAAAGAATAAGCTAAAAGACGGCAAAAACAATGCTTTAGAAGAAATTAAGGAGTTTGAAACAAGAATACTGGATAAGCTTATATCTTCAAATTTAGTCCAGGGGCCGGCCTTCGGCGAGGAGGAAATTAACAGGTGGAAGCATAGCCTGGAAACATGCAGTACGCTTGTACAGGCCGCAAGGGAACTGGAATCCTCACTTTCTTCGCTGAATCAGAAAAAGGAAAGTCTGTACCGGGAAGCTTCTCTTGTTGCAGGTTTCGATATTAACACGCTTACTGAACTTGAAAAGGAACTGCGGGAGAAATCCTGCGAACTGGAAAAAGTAAAGGCTGAACTTGAAGACAGGGATGATATTTCTGATTCTTCAGCTCCGGGTGATATAGAACTTGATATAAGGCAGACTGAAGAAGAACTGGAACATACAAAGCTTGAAATAAGCAGACTTTCTGCAAGACTTGAAAACATCCCCGATGATGAAATGATCCAAAAGGCCCATGAAAAAGTTCTGATGCTGACGGAAGAAAGAAACAGGAAATTAAATCTCGGAAAAGCCCTGGAGATTGCAATGGAAGTGCTTACCGAGGCAAGCGTGGATATCCAGCGTAACTATTCTCCGTATCTTAATGAGACAATGGGTTCAATAATGGAGAAAATTACAGGAGGAAAATATAAGGATATAATGGCTGACGACAGCCTTAAACTGAATATACAAACGCCTGACACGGCGGAAAGGGTCAATCCGGAGCAGTTGTCCTCGGGTACGGCCGACCAGGTGTATTTTGCGCTGAGACTTGCCACCGTAATGCTTATAGAAAAAGACGGCGAAACACTGCCTCTGTTCCTGGACGATTCATTTGTACAGTATGATGAGGAGAGGACAAAAAACGTACTCAGATTTTTATGCGAAGAAAGCGAAAAAAGGCAGATAATCCTGTTTACCTGCAAAAAGCGCGAAGTGGAGCTTGCCCGGGAGGTATTTGCCGGAAAAGACATAAATATAATAGACTTGTGATTATTGCTTTGGAATTGATTTATACTTTTTCATTATTACCTTTTTATTAATGCCAGCATTACAGAATGATCCGTAAATAGTTGACAATCCATAATATATATGGAATAATGCCAAAAAAGCAATTTTGGTACTGGATATTCATATTAAGGGGGTTGGAAGTATGCTGGATATTGAAAGAATGCAAAAACATTTAATGGATTTAGGCGGATCTTACATACTAAACCACGCAAAACGCTGTCTGGTTATCGCCAAAAAGCTGGCCGAGGAAGAAAACATGCCTTATGATGAAGACGTTTTAACCTTCGCCTGCTATTTTCATGACATCAGTGCATTTAAGCCTTATCGTCCGGACGGAGCTTTCGATCACGCGGAGGAATCCGGTAAAATAATGCCTGAACTGGCGGCGGAATATGGTATTAGCGATACTGATATGATAAACACAATTGTAGAAGCAGTAAAATACCATGATAAACGGGGGTGCGGTACAGCCAATGAAACGAAATTACTGAGAAACGCGGATGCAATTGATTATCTCGGCTTTATGGCTGTTGCACGTGATTTTTCGAAAAAACCCGATGATATGTCGAAGGCCGTTGCGGCATTAAAAAAACATCTGACAGAATTCAGTAACCTTCTGGAACTTGAGTCAGCTATACGTATGGCCCAACCACGTATAGAAAAATTAAAGACATTTCTGACTGAGTTTGAAAAAGAAAGCTTCGGCCTGTATTGATTTCTCAGATGTAAATAAACCAGGGAAAAAATCATACGGCATAAGGTGTTTCAGTTCAGATGTTAATAAGTACCTTCATCCGTGTTCATAATATGGTTCATAACCAAACTGTACATTGACTCTGTCCATGGGAGATAGTATACAATTAATCTGTTCCCATGAATGCAGGCATTAATAATGAGAACCCGAAGCATGCAGAATTTGTTGACTGCTGCCAAGCCGAAACGGCGCCCTTTTTTTATGCAGGGGAGGATTGGGATGACCGAGAAAGTGTTTAATACCAATAAAGGGGTAATCCATTATTGGACCGGTATAGTCTCCGGAGAAAGTAAATGGCTTGTATTTCTTCCTGGGCTGACAGCAGATCATCGACTGTTTGAGAAACAGATTGAAGAGTTTAAACATGAATATAATCTGTTGGTATGGGATGCTCCAGGACATGGATCATCAAGACCGTTTGAACTCAGTTTCTCGCTTGCAGATAAAGCGGAATGGCTTCATAATATTATGGTTCATGAGGGAATAATCAGGCCAGTAATTATAGGACAGTCTATGGGCGGTTATATTGCCCAGGTGTTGATGGAGAAATACCCGGATTATGTTGCAGGTTTCGTCTCTGTCGATTCTGCACCGCTTAAAAGGAAATACATGAAAAACTGGGAAATATATTTGCTTAAAAATGTAAAACCAATATACAGTGCATGTCCATGGTTACTCTTAAAGAAATACGGTGCAAAAGGATGTGCGGAAACCGAATATGGACGTCAGCTCATGTATTCAATGATGGATACTTATACAAAAAAGGAATATTGCGATCTGGTGTCACATGGATTCAAAATTCTGGCAGAAGCAATTGAGGCGGATCTGGCATATGAAGTCTCCTGTCCTGCATTACTAATATGCGGCGAAAAAGATAAAGCCGGATTTACAAAACGCTACAATTCAGTATGGTCAACCCAGGATGCTCTGCCAATCAAATGGATTCCTGGCGCCGGACACAATTCCAATACCGACAGACCTGATATAGTGAACAGCGCTATACGTGAATTTCTCGAAGCTGTATTTTAGCTATACCCGTCTGTTCAGCCAAGAGAACAGTGATTAAATACAAAAGAAAAATGCAAAGCCAGTATTTTGGTGTGAAACTGAACATGAAACCAGGCAGAATTAAGTTAACAATTCTTGAAAAGCAATCTTCCGTAAGGCATGCATGTGAAGCTGAAACTTCAGTTGCATTGGCATTGTATCCCGAAAAGGTAAAAATGGATATCCTTCTTCCGCATCAAGAGGCAAAGGAAGTATAATCATAAGCCGCATGACAGACAAAATGCTTAAAGAATGCTGTGATTTCCTCAAACCTTCCTGCAAAAAACAGCTCTAGTGTCATTGACGGATTCGGAAAAACAGTTCCGGAAGAAGATTTTGAGTACGGCAACAATTCACTTACAGGAGGGAGGAAGAAACAGTATCGTCCTCTTCCTTAATAAATCAGAATCCCCTGTTACCTTTTAAAAACCTCAGGATCATGATAGTACTGTCTATAATCCGGTTTTTCCGTTTTCGCCAGGAATCAGACAGCGGGAAATTAAAAAGGTCGGGTTTTCTCGGCAATTCCCACAGGCCTTCTTCATTCCTTTGACTCATAATCCATTCAGTATATTTATCCCTGCATTTTGCCCATCCCTTGAACTGTGAAACCAACGACAAGGCGCGCACCCAGTGACAGAAATCCCTGCTGTCCCTTCTTTTGGTTTCAATCAGAACAAAATCTGACAGGCCGCAGTTGTAAACATAGTAAATCTGCCCTACCGAGTTCATGCAGTAATCAACCAGGGCCTGGTCGGTTGCATCGCTCAAAAAGCTTTCTTTTTCTGTCGGAGCCAGCAATACCAGGTTATAATAACCGAATGCCGGTATTGTACGCTTTGTTTTAAACCCGAAATATTCATGCTGGGTCCTGGCTTCCTCCTCATGGTCGTAATAGCCTTTCGAAAAAGCTACTTTGGCAAAGTGTGCCCAGCGTTTCCTGTGCAGGTCAAGTATTTCGCTGCCAGGCTCCGTTAATGAAAGCATCGCAGCAGTAACAAGGGGCACAAACATTTCCGGCCACCAGCGGACGTTGTCCTGCTTTTCAAATTGATCCCAGCTTTCTTCATTGTTAAGCACCTTCTTAAGATAGTCGGATACTTTTCTCAGACAGTGATGATCCCTCTCCAGTCCTATCGAAAGACATCTTTTGATCAAGTCCTCTGTCCGGCCATGGAACGGCGGCCAGAACCCCCGGTCGTTCTGTTCACTTTCAATACTTTTCACAAAAGGATGATTGCATACTTTGTCATATGCGTTCTGGTATTCCCGGCTGTCCGGGCTGAGTCCCTTAAATTCCTTTAACAGTATAAATTCCGGGATTGGATCGGGTTTCATGTCCAGAAGTTTGTCGGCTATAACATTTAAATCAATCATTTACCTCGCCCTCTCCACTGAACAATTTTATACCTGCCTGATCCTGGTAACTCAAGCTTTGGTTTAGCTCCGGCCGTATTTGATGTATTATGTTACCTTTATTATATGTTTATATTCATTAACTATCAATTAATAATTGGCGTTTTCAGGCAAAAAACAAGAGAATGAAACAATTCCATGTGAATCAGCAAAATAAGTATAAATACATTACCTGCTTGAAAAACTAAAACCGATGAAAAGACAAAGAAAAAGGAGGATTGTACGGCAGCAGTATGAAAAAGGAAAGAATTGTGGTAATTATATCCGTTTTGTCGGTTCTGATGTGTCTGACAGTGCCCAATCTTTATTATACCATAGCCTATGCACAGTCATCCCGGATTTCAGATGAACAGCTTATTGCACGAGCAATAAACGGTGAGGCAAGAGGTGAACCGTATGAAGGGCAGGTTGCCGTAGGTGCGGTAATACTGAACCGGGTGGCTTCACCGAATTTTCCGAACACCGTTGCTGGTGTTGTTTACCAGCCGGGAGCTTTTACCGCCGTTAGTGACGGACAGATCAACGTACCGATAGATCCTGATTCAACTGTTGTAAAGGCTGCAAGGGATGCGATGAACGGATGGGATCCCACGGGCGGCGCACTGTATTACTGGAATCCTCAGACAGCGACGAGCAAATGGATTTGGAGCAGGAAGGTAATAAAGGTAATCGGCAAGCATTATTTCGGAAAATAACAGTGTTCTGACAAGCCTAAAGAAAAAGGAGGCGTTAATGATGGGTAAGGTCAGGGATAAGCTGCTGGACTGGAAAAAAAGGCTTTCCGACAGGCACATGTACAGTGTTTTTGTCGTTGTTGTGGCAGTGGTTGCGTTATGGGGAATATACCAGTACAGACGGGCCGCCGGTCTGAGACAGGAACTGGATAATCAGTACAACCGTGCTTTTTACGAGATGGTCGGATATGTTCAGAATATTGAAGTGTTGTTAATGAAAAGCATGATATCGGCAACACCGCAGATGGTGTCCGAGACCTTAAAAGAGGCATGGCATCAGGCCAACCTCGCCCAGACTAACCTGGGCCAGCTTCCTGTAACACAGGATGTCCTTGCCAATACGTCCAAGTTTCTTTCCCAGGTGGGTGATTTTGCATACGCGCTTGACAGGCAGAATCTCAGCGGGAAAGGCATTACGGAGGAACAGTACAAGCAGCTGGAACAGCTACATCAGTATTCCGTGTCGCTCAGGGATGCCTTGTTCAATCTCCAGGCTTCCATTTCAGACGGAAGGTTACAATGGAAGGAACTTGCCCGTGAAGGGACCGAGCTTTTCAGAAAACAGTCGCAGAACATGGCAACCCAGCTGTTTTCGGATGTTGACAAGACATTTCAGGAGTTTCCTACGCTTATATATGACGGTCCTTTCTCCGATCACATGACAAGCCTGAAACCAAAAGGCCTTACAGGTAAAGAAGTCAGCGTGGAAGAGGCAAAGGAGAAACTCAGAAAATTTTTCGGAGAGGACAGGGTGGCTTCAATTGAACATACAGGCGACATCAACGCAGACACGCTGCCGGCATATAATTTCAAAATTACTTTCAAGGACCGGCCGGAAGATGAATTTGCAACCGCAGACGTAACAAAGACCGGCGGACATGTAATCTGGATGCTGTATAACAGGGATGTGGGCCAGGCATCCCTTGACGTGGACAAGGTAAAACAGATCGGGAAGGAGTTTCTTGAAAGCCGCGGATTCAAAAGCATGAAGGATACGTATTACGTGAAAGAGGACAATACTGCCACGGTAAACTACGCGTATGAACAGGACGGCGTTGTGGTATATCCCGATCTTATCAAGGTGAAAATTGCACTGGATAACGGCGAAATAGTAGGTTTTGAATCCAAGGGATACCTGATGAACCATACAGAGAGGGAAATACCCGAACCGAAAATATCCGAAGAAGAAGTCAGAGCCAACTTTATGGCCAAAAAGGAATTAAAATCGGTCGGCCTTGCTATAATACCCACAAATTTCGGCACCGAGATATTCTGCTATGAACTGAAAGGAAGAATGAATGACAGGGATTTTCTTGTATATGTCAATGCTGAAACGGGAAGAGAAGAAAAGGTTTTAATTATAATAAATACACCTGAAGGTATTCTTACACTGTAAAAACTATAGTATATATGCAGGCAGCCCGGGAGGGCTGTTTTTTTATGCCTGGCGTTTCTGCCTTGTAGAATGTTATAATATACTATATAATGATAGAAAGGTTTGACGGAAAAAAATAGCTTGTTTTCAAATGATCGGGGTATCAAAATGGAACTTAATGATTTGAAATTCAATGAATCTGGGCTTATTCCCGCAATCGTGCAGGATGCGGAAACAAAAGAGGTTTTGATGATGGCGTATATGAACCGGGAATCGCTGATGCTGACGATTAAAACCCGGAAAGCTGCATACTGGAGCAGAAGCAGGAAAAAACTGTGGGTTAAAGGTGAAACATCGGGAAATTTCCAATTCGTTGAAAAGATTCTGTATGACTGTGATGCCGATACCCTTCTTTTGCAGGTAAGGCAGAAAGGAGTTGCCTGCCACACAGGTGCAATGTCCTGTTTTTACAGGGAGCTGAGTTTGGAGGGATATGACAATGAGCAGCAAGTTTGACATATTGCAGGAAATTTACGACGTGGTTGTGGACAGAAAGAATAATCCTAAGGAAGGATCCTATACCAATTATCTGTTAAGCAAGGGGCTGGACAAGATCCTGAAAAAGGTCGGGGAAGAAGCCTCAGAAGTTATAATTGGTGCGAAAAATGAAAACAAGGATGAAATCAGGTATGAAATAGCGGATTTATTGTATCACCTGACAGTTTTAATGGTACAGCAGGGATTAACATGGGATGACATTTGCAACGAACTTAGAAACAGAAGATAAATTATACCTGTGACAAGGAGTGGTTGGAATGCGGTATGATGATTTTGATGATGATTTCCCTGTTGAGAAGGAGAACATCAAAGTACAGACCGACAGGGTATACAGTGTTAAGCAATGGTTCGGGACTTTACTGTTAATGCTTATTCCCGGCGTGAATATCATTCTGCTGTTTATTTGGGCTTTCAGCAACAAGGTGAACAAAAACAAAAAGAACTGGGCAATAGCATCGTTGTTTATGTGTGTCGTAGTTATCGTTTTGCTGGCTGTTGCTTGCTATATTGCATATAATATGTTCATTTCAATGTTTAACTCATTGTTCGGTGAATAGAATAAAAAGGGGTGGAAGGAGGGAAGGATTGCCTGTCCACCCTTTAATTAATATCCTGAAGAACCTCCGTAAGAGTATTTATCAGAATATCCATGTCCTTCTTTGTTACAATGAGGGGTGGGAGGATTCTCAGGATATTTTCACCGCTCGTGCCTAACAGGCATTTCCTCTCAAACAGTTTTTTGTTAACCTCTTTTGCAACGGGTTTTGTGAATTCTACACCGATCATAAGTCCCTTGCCGCGTATTTCCTTAATAATCGGGAATTCCTTTTTTACTTCTTCCATTTTTTCAAAGAAGTAATTCCCTACTTCCGCGGCATTATCGCTGAGCCTTTCATTTATAATTGTTGAAAGGACTGCAAAACCTGCGCTGCAGGCAAGAGGATTGCCGCCGAATGTGGAACCGTGATCACCCGGCTCGAAAGCACTTGCCACAAATTCCTTTGCGCACAGTGCCCCTATCGGGAAACCGCCTGCCAGAGCTTTTGCAAGAGTAAATATGTCAGGTTCAACGCCGTAATGTTGATAACCGAAAAGTTTTCCTGTCCTTCCCAAACCGCATTGAACCTCATCAAATATTAACAGAACGCCTTTTTCGTCACAAATTTTGCGAACTGCGTTCATATATTCTACAGTCGTAGGGTTAACACCGCTTTCCCCCTGTATTGGTTCAATCATTACCGCACAGGTGTTTTCATTTATGGCTTTTTCCAGGGCAGCGGCATCATTAATAGGAACATTTGAAAATTTAGGGGTAAGCGGGCTGTAGCGCGCCTGATGTTTCTCCTGCCCTGTTGCCGCAATGGTTGCGAGGGTTCTGCCATGGAAAGAATTATTCAAAGTTATTATTTCATACTTCTCAGGAAAACCTTTTTTCCTGAAGTACAGGCGGGCCAGTTTAATGGCACCTTCATTCGCTTCTGCCCCGCTGTTGGCGAAAAAAACCCGGTCTGCACACGAATTCTTTACTATCAGTTCGGCGAGGTTTACCTGCTGTTCTATATAATATAAATTGGAGCAGTGAATGAACTTCTTTGCCTGCTCACAGATTGCGTTAACCAAAGCCGGATGTGAATGACCAAGGGCGCTTACCGCAATACCTGAAAAATAGTCACGGTATTCGTTCCCCTCGGTATCATACAGGTATATTCCATTACCATGGGTAAAACATACAGGAAACCGGCTGAAGGTGTTCATATAATACATTTTTTCCTTCTCAATAATTTCTTTCAGTTTCATGGCATACCTCCGATAATTGGGAGACTGGGCCGGCCGATTTTTATTGGGTATAATTATACACAATGCTGCATAAAAATACAAGAGTTTGACCGAAAAAATTTTTTATATCTACTGGAAATCATGATTTCAAACTCCTTGACAGTAAAAACGGAAGTGATAAAATATCATTTTAAAAGCGAAAAATTACGGGTGATTCTAAAGTGAAAGAAATTTTAATGAGGATTATAGACATAGATAACAGGGCAAAGGAAATATTCAGCGATGCAGAAAAGGAAAGGGAAAGCCTGCGGCAGAACATGAACCGTGAGTTAAGCAACATGGAAGAGGAAATAAAGCTTATGGCAGATGAAAAAATTGAGCAGTTGCTTTCCATGAGCAGAAAGGATGTAGAGCAAAGATTAAGTGAGATAAATGAGAAAGTAAAGGAAAAATTGGCCGAGATGGAGGAAAAATATAATCGTAATGCCGATAAATGGATAGAAAAAATATTTTTGAACGTTACAAGGGAATGATTCAGATTGGCAACCGGAGATTACAATGCATTGATGGCAAAAACGCGGGCCATGTACGGTAAACTCCTGAAACAGGAGGATTATAGTGAACTGCTTAAGCAAAAAAGCGTGGGTGGAGTTGTATATTATTTAAAACACAACACTCCTTACCATGATGTACTTGTCGATGTAAATGAAACAGATATACACAGGGGGCAGCTTGAGAAAATTCTGAGAAGAAGCCTTATGAACGACTACCGTAAGCTGCTCTGCTTTACCCACGGGAATATAAGGGATTTTCTGAAGGTAATATATCTGAGGCACGAAATAGACAGTTTAAAACGGCTGATAAGGGTCCTTGAAACCAAGGGCACCACAGCAGCGGCGGAGGAGTCGCTGTTTTTTCTTGAAAAATATGATCCGCTGCATATTGCAAAACTTGCAACGGTACAGAGTATCCGGCAACTGATTACGGAACTGTCGGATACTCCATATTATGAAGTTCTGCGTCCGTTCCTGAATGAACAGGACGGGGATAATCTTTTTATGATTGAAATGTCACTGGATTTATACTATATAAATCTGGTGTTTTCGAAGAAAAAAAGCCTTCTTTCGGGCTTTGACGCTGAGGCCGTTACCCGTACCTTCGGAAATGAAATTGATATATTAAATCTTCTATGGATATACAGGGGAAGAATAATTTATAACATTGACAAAAATATAGTACTGGGTTACCTGATACCGCACAGGTACAGAATACCGATGGATTTAATCTATGCGCTGGCGGAAGCGGATAACAAGGAAAAGTTTTTACAGATTGCAGCCCGTACAAGGTACTCGGAACTGTTCGTTTCCGAAGACAGCAGGTTTTACGATCTGAAATTTTCCGAGTATATGCACCGTTTCCACCGGGCTATGTTAAGAAAATACGGTTTTTCCATATCGGCCGCAATATCGTATCTGTACCTGAAAGAATATGAAATTGTAAACATAGTTTCGATAGTTGAGGGTATAAGGTATGGAATGCCGGTTGAAACAATCCGCTCGTTTGTTGTAGGTTTGTAATCGTAAAAGGTTTTGATTCAAAAAATAAAAACAATTTGCCATGGCATGAGGAAGTGGATATATGTCTATTGAACGGATGAAATTCGTAAATATCGTCGGACCCATCCAGGGATTCGATGAATTTATAATCAGGCATATCATTAATAAGGATATGCAGCCTGTGCATGCATTGAGTTTTATTGAAGCTGTAAAAAGCTTAAAACCGTTTAATGAGAACAATAACTATGAAGCTGTTTTCAGGACGCTTGAGAACCTTAACAGGTACATGAAGGTACGGCCTGTTGAGTGTGACAGCAAGGAAATCATTGAACTGGTAAAAACGCCTGCAGACATTGAAAAAACTACAAGTTATGTCCGGCAGATGGAAGAAAGTTTTGCCGATATCGAAAAAAAGATTGGTGAAAACAAGGCTGAAATATCTGACAACATGCGGGTTCTGAAACAACTGATCCATGTACGGGATCTTGAAGTTGAACTTGAACAGCTTTATAACCTTGAATATATAAAGATTCGTTTCGGGAAGCTGCCGAAAGAAAGCTACAAGAAACTTGACCTGATAGTGGAAAGCCTTGACGTAATAGTTATAACCTTATCCAGTGATGAAAACGATGTATGGGTTTGTTACCTTATGCCCGCGGCGGTGGCTGAACGCATAGATAACGTAATGTCATCCCTTTATTTCGAAAGGGTCAGGATTTCCGAGAAGGCAAAAGGACATCCGCGGGATGCAATTGTGGGAATAGAGCAGGAAATAAAGAGGCTTGAGGAAGAAATTGCAAGGCTTGAAAAAGATTTTGAGAAACTGGTGAACGAAAACAGGGAAGAATTCAGGAAGGTTTACAGTCAATTCTTTTATCTTAACCAGATTGCAGGTATAAGAAAATACGCTGCATATGTGAAGGAAACCTTCCTTCTGACCGGATGGATTACCGAAAAATCATACCGCGAATTGGCAGAGGAACTTAAATTTCAGAAAGATATAGTTATAACCGTTGAGGAGCCCGAAGAAGTAAAAGGAGTAAAACCGCCTACAATACTGCGAAATAACAAGTTTTTCAAACCCTTTGAATCCATAGTAAAAATGTACGGGATACCTGCCCATAACGAGATAGATCCGACTCCGTTCATTGCCTTGACGTATATTCTTATGTTCGGCGCAATGTTCGGCGATATCGGCCAGGGAGCCATACTGGCCCTGGCAGGATTCATTATGTACAGGAAAAGAAAATCACCGCTTGGATGGATCCTGGGATGTGTCGGTTTATCCTCGGTTATTTTCGGGTTCTTATACGGAAGTGTTTTTGGTTACGAACATCTTTTTACCGCCATATGGAAGCCGCCCATGGAAAACATCAGCCAGCTTCTGATCGTGGCAATAGGTTTCGGTGCGGTGATGGTTGTTACATCAATCGTAATTAGCATAATAAACAGTATTAAGGCAAAGGATTACGGGCGTCTGCTCTTTGATAAAAACGGGATTGCCGGCCTTGTCTTTTACGGGGGAGTACTGGCAATCGTGCTTTCTGCCCTGACAAACGGCGGTTTTGAACCGTCTCTGCCGGTTATCCTTGTTGTGGTTGTTATTCCGCTGCTGGCAATGATGTTTAAGGAAAAACTTGAAAAAATGCTGCTGAAGCATGATCACGGCGGTAAAACGGGCGGAAGCCTTGTTGAAAGCTTTTTTGAAGTGTTTGAAGCCGTGCTTGGATTCCTGAGCAATACGATTTCCTTTGTCAGGGTCGGGGCTTTTGCATTAAGCCATGCGGGACTTGCGCTGGCAATCTGGACGCTGTACGGAATGGTCGGAAAGATCGGCGGCATTGTGGTCCTGATAATCGGAAATATACTGATTATTGGGCTTGAAGGACTGATAGTCGCCATACAAGGGCTCAGGCTTCAGTATTACGAGCTTTTCAGCAGATTTTTCTCGGGCAGCGGACGTGAGTTCAAAACAATACGCGTATGCGAAAGATTAAGACTTTATAATAAGCAAATTACCGGTTAATCCGGAAAAGATAAAAACAGATATGGAGGAGCTTATATGATTTATGTTTTGGTTGTTTCAATAATACTCGTTCTGGCAATGATAGTGCTTGGTATTGCGTGCATTAAGAAAGGGCTTAGCGGGAAAAACGCAAGAAGACTGATGGGAATAAATGTTACGGCGCTTTTTGGTCTTCTGATTGTTACCACTATCCTGTTAATGCCTTTTCCTGCATCTGCTGCGACTGAAGATGCGGTCAGCGCCGGACAGGACGGACTCAGATATCTTGCAGCCGCTCTTTCCACCGGTCTTGCCTGTATAGGTGCCGGAATTGCGGTAGCATCAACAGGATCGGCAGCTTTGGGTGCAATCAGCGAAGATTCCGGGCTATTGGGAAAAACCCTTATATTTGTCGGTCTTGCTGAAGGAATTGCAATTTACGGGCTTATTGTTACAATACTGATTTTGAACAGCTGATATCTATTTTATACATCAGAAAGGCAGAATAAACCGTGAAAATGTTTCTTATCAGCGATAATGTGGATACCAGGACGGGAATGAGACTTGCCGGAATTGAAGGCGTTGTTGTCCATGAAAGGGAGGAAGTCCTGAGCGCGCTGAATGATGCCCTGGAAAACCATGACATCGGTATTATACTGCTCACCGAAAAGCTGATGGACCTGGTTCAAGATGAGGTTATGGGCATTAAACTTAACCGTGATTTTCCGCTTATTGTGGAAATCCCGGACAGGCATGGCTCAAGAAGGGATGCCGACGCGATAATGAAATATATCCGTGAAGCCATTGGGCTAAAGATTTGAGGTATCAGTATGGATATGGAAAAAATAAACGAAAAACTGAACAGGTTTACCGAGATCGTTCTGCAGGAAGCTTCAAGAAAGGCCGGAACGATTCTCGAGGAAGCCCGGCGGGAGAAAAAGGAAAAGCTGGAGGAAATGGAAATAACCTTCCTTAAGGGAGCATACCAGAAAATCCATGAAGCTCTTGCGGAAATTGAAAAGGAAAGTAACAGCACGTACTCATGCAAGCTGCTCGAAGCCAAAAGAATTCTGTACAACAAGAGAAATGAAATAATGGACAAGGTTTTTGACAGCGTACTGAAAAAACTCCGGGAATACCGGAAAACAGATGAATATGCCGAAAGTTTCAGGCTGCTTGTCGAAAAAGGTTTAACCGAAGTAGGAGACGGAAAAATAAGAATAATTGTCGATGAGGAAGATTTGCCAAAAGCTGAGGTCATAATGAATAACGCAGGAAAGGAAGCAGAAGTTGCGAAAAGTGAAAGGGAACTGCTCGGCGGCTGTATCATTATCAATCAGACATGCGGTCTTCTGATCGATTACTCCTATATAACCCGCCTGGAGGCCCAGAAAAAAGATTTCCTGGAGTTTTCCGGCCTGAATGTTGATCTGTAATATAATACAGGAAGATTCCCAATCAAAGCAAAGTTAACAGGTGATATTAATGACAGATACAGTTCACGGAATAATATACGGAATAAACGGCCCGGTAATACGGGTAAGGGAATACAATGGTTTTAAAATGCATGAAATGGTCCTGGTGGGAGATGAAAAGCTTATCGGTGAAGTAATCGGTATTCATCAGGATGAAACCATTGTCCAGGTTTATGAAAACACAACCGGACTGCACCCCGGGGAGCCGGTGGTATCTACGGGCAAACCATTAAGCGTTATGCTCGGGCCGGGTATTATAGGTAACATTTTTGACGGAATACAAAGGCCCCTTGAGGAAACCGAAAAAATATCGGGGCCATTCATACAGAGAGGAATGTCTGTTTCGCAGCTTGATCTTGCAAGGAAGTGGAAGGCTGAATTTCTGGTAAGGAAAGGGGAATTTGTTCAGCCCGGAGCAAAAATAGCCAAAGTACAGGAAACGGATGCGGTAGTGCATTATATCATGGTTCCTCCCGATGTCAGGGGGGAAGTTGTTTATGTTGCACCCGACGGGGAATATACGCTTACTGACAGGATTGTTACGGTCAAATGCTGTGACGGAGGCGAAAAGGAACTTGCAATGCTGCAGGAATGGCCGGTACGTGTTCCAAGACCGTACACAAGAAGAATGGAACTTAATGAACCGCTGGTTACCGGTCAGCGGGTTATTGATACATTGTTCCCGGTGGCAAAGGGAGGTGCTGCAGCAATACCTGGCGGTTTCGGAACGGGTAAGACAATGACCCAGCACCAGCTTGCCAAATGGTCAAACGCAGATATTATTGTCTATATCGGGTGCGGGGAAAGGGGAAATGAAATAACCGAAGTGCTGGAAGATTTTCCGAAGCTGATAGATCCCCGGACCGACAAACCGCTGATGAACCGCACCGTATTGATTGCTAATACTTCGAACATGCCTGTTGCAGCACGTGAAGCCTCAATTTATACCGGTATTACCCTTGCCGAGTATTACCGCGACATGGGATATGATGTTGCCGTAATGGCAGATTCAACGTCAAGATGGGCAGAAGCCCTGAGAGAAATCTCCGGAAGGCTTGAGGAAATGCCGGCTGAAGAGGGATTTCCGGCATACCTGCCGTCACGCCTTTCGCAGTTTTATGAGCGTGCAGGAAGAGTGGAAAACATTAACGGAACATACGGTTCAATCACGATAATCGGAGCTGTCTCACCGCAGGGAAACGATTTTTCCGAACCCGTTACACTGAATACGAAAAGGTTTATCCGATGTTTCTGGGCGCTGGACAAACAACTGGCATACAGCAGGCATTATCCGGCGATAAACTGTGTTGGCAGCTACAGTGAATACTACGAGGACATGAAAAACTGGTACAGGGAGAATGCGGACGACACTTTTGACAAAAAACGGGCCGAGCTGCTGAGACTGCTTCAGGAGGAAAACAAGCTGCTGGAAATTGTAAAATTAATCGGCAGTGATATTCTTCCGGATGAACAGAAGCTGATTCTTGAAACTGCGAAAGTCATACGCCAGGGTTTTCTGCAGCAGAACGCATACCATGAGAATGATACCTGTGTTCCCGTGAAAAAGCAGTATTACATGATGGATACGATACTGACACTGTATCAGGAATGTAAAAAGCTGGTGGAGAGAAATATCCCCGTTTCGGTTATAAGAAAAACCGGTATTTTTGATGAAGTGGCAAGAATGAAATATACCATAGGCAATGAAGATTTCAAAGGTTTTGAGGATCTGAACGGAAAAATACGGGATACGCTGAACGAAATCAGCGATGATTATGGAAACCATGAAAGGAAGAGCCTTTTATGAGTGTGGAATATGTAGGACTTAAGGAAATAAGCGGACCTCTCGTTGTTCTTCAGGGAGTAAAAGGTGCTTCCTATGAAGAAACGGTGGAAATAAAGGTTGGCAATGAAAAAAGGCTTGGAAGGATTATTGAAATAAAGGGAGACATTTGCGTGGTTCAGGTTTTTGAGGGGACGGACGGCCTGTCGCTGACAAACACCGTGACAAGGCTTACCGGTGAACCTCTGAAAATCTCACTGGCGAAAGAAATCCTGGGACGTACGTTTAACGGGATTGGACAGCCAATAGACGGTTTTGGGAATATTTATCCCGACCAGCGGAGGGATGTTAACGGAAGCGCGATAAATCCCGTATCAAGAAAATACCCGAGGAATTTCATACAAACCGGAATTTCCGCTATAGACGGCCTGGCAACACTTATACGCGGTCAGAAGCTGCCTATTTTCTCAGGCGAAGGAATACCCCATAACCAGCTGGCGGTGCAGATTGTAAAGCAGGCCAAAATAACCGGTGAAGACAGTCAGAATTTTGCGATAGTATTTGCTGCAATGGGAGTAAAACACGATGTTGCAGATTATTTCAGACGCAGTTTTGAAAAAAGCGGTGTAATGAACAGGGTCGTTATGTTTCTGAACCTGGCAAATGATCCTGTTGTTGAAAGGGTAATAACTCCGCGGGCAGCCCTTACTGCTGCAGAGTATCTGGCTTTTGAACATAATATGCATGTTCTTGTTATACTGACCGATATGACATCTTATGCAGAAGCACTTCGTGAAATATCGTCATCCAAGGGTGAGATTCCTTCAAGAAAAGGCTACCCGGGATACCTGTACAGCGATCTCGCTTCCATATATGAACGGGCGGGAATGCTAAAGGACAGGGAAGGCTCCATTACCCAGATACCGATTCTTACGATGCCTAACGATGATATTACCCATCCTGTTCCCGATCTTACCGGTTATATTACCGAAGGCCAGATTGTGCTGGACAGGAGTTTAAGCCAGAAGGGCATTTACCCTCCCATTTCGGTTTTGCCGTCGCTGTCAAGGTTAATGAAAGACGGAACCGGAAAAGGCTATACAAGGGAAGATCATCCGGAACTGGCAAACCAGCTGTTTTCCGCCTATGCAAAAGTACAGGAGGTAAGGGCTTTGGCATCGGTAATCGGTGAGGATGAGCTGTCGGAAATAGACAAAAAATACATGGAGTTCGGAAAAGCTTTTGAAAACGAGTTTATTTCCCAGGATTTTGAAGATGACAGGGACATTATCGAAACCCTGGATTTGGGTTGGGTACTTTTGGGTATTCTGCCCAGGGAGGAACTGGACAGAGTGTCTGATTATACTCTTAATAAATACTATGTGCCATCCAGGAGTGACAGGGGGGTTGTAAGACCATGGACATGACATTTTTCCCTACGAAGGGAAACCTAATAAGGGCCAAGTCTGTACTCTCACTGTCAAAACAGGGTTATGAGCTCCTGGACAGAAAACAGAACATTCTAGTAAGGGAAATGATGGGGCTCATTGAACGGGCAAATACAATACAGAAAAAAATACATGATACCTACAGGGAAGCATATGAAGCACTCAGGGTTGCAAACATAACGATGGGTATATCCGAGGTTGAACAGATGGGGTATTCGGTACCGGAAGAGAATTCACTGAAGATCAAGCTGAGAAGCGTAATGGGAGTGGAAATACCCACGGCCGATATTGCCCCGTATGTTTTAAAACCTTCCTATGGTTTTCTTAATACCAATACTGCACTTGACATTGCAAGAAAACGCTTTGAAGAGGTAAAATACCTTACTGTGGAATACGCCGAGATTGAAAATGCGATATACAGGCTTGCAGTTAATATAAAACGCACAAAGAAAAGGGCGAATGCGCTGAAAAACATACTTATTCCGCGGTACGAAAAAATTTCAAAAGACATACAGAATGCTCTCGAGGAGAAAGACAGGGAAGAATTTACCAGGTTAAAGGTAATCAAAAAGAATACCCGGAACTAAATATAAAAGGCAGGAATGGAATCCCTGCCCCCTATATTTCCCCCTATATTTTAAAATTCAGATCAATTCTGAACATCGTCATTCTTATCAATCAGTTTTTTGTCTATCCATTTTACATTATTGCGATCGATCTGGACAAGAACTTCATGATTCCTTTCCAGGAGAAATATGGCTTCGCGGCCGAGAAACTTAATCTTCTGTCCAGGTTTCACATCGCATCTCTCCCATTAAAAATAGGCAAAATAAACAACATTTAATACGAATATATCATAATCTGTTATAAAGAATATTACATTTATATTACAGTATTATTACAAATATATTACACATTATCCATTAAGACGTTTCGCAACTGTCCGGGCCACATGCACACCACTGGCCGCAGCCTGCGACAATCCCCGTGTGATTCCCGCTCCGTCGCCTATTGCAAAGAAGCCTTCCAGGCGGGTTTCAAACTCGCTGGTTAGCTCGAGGCGGGCACTGTAGAACTTGACTTCTACCCCGTAAAGCAATGTATCATAATTTGCGGTACCCGGTGCTATGTTATCAAGCACATAAATCATTTCAATAATATTGTCCAGGTGCCTTTTGGTAAGAACAAGACTCAGATCGCCGGGAGTTGCCTTCAGTGTAGGTTTTGTAAAGCTTTGACTGAGCCTGTGTTCATTGGTCCTTTTTCCCTGGATCAAATCTCCGAAACGCTGTACAAGAACACCGCCGCCCAGCATATTTGAAAGCGAGGCAATGGCTTTTCCGTACTGGTATGGTTCATTGAACGGCTGTGTAAACCTGTTGCTTACAAGCAGGGCGAAATTCGTGTTTTCGCTCCTGAGTGACTTGTCGGTATAGCTGTGCCCATTGACCGTTATAATGCCGTCCACGTTTTCGCTTACCACGTAACCGTATGGATTCATGCAGAATGTCCGCACAACGTCGCCGTACTGCTTTGTCCTGTACAGGAACTTGGATTCATAAACCACATCGGTAATATGTTCGAATACCCTGGCAGGAAGCTCAACCCTTACTCCGATATCCACCTGGTTGTTTATCAGTTTCAGCCCGAGTTTTCTGCACTGGGCGGAAAACCATTCCGCCCCCGAACGACCGGGTGCTGCAATAAGATATTTGCATGCAACGGACTGACCGTTTTTTAATTCAACTTCATATCCCCCGTTGGTACTTTTTATGGATTCAACGGGAGAATTGCATACAATTTCAACCTTTTCGGAAAGGTAATCATAGATTCTCTGCAGGATCTGCCTGTTGTTTTCGGTGCCCAGGTGCTTGACAGATGCAGAAAGAAGATGGAGATCATGACCGAGTGCAAGTTTTTTTATTTTTTCAGCTTCTTCACTCTCGGTTGTATACCTTACTGTTGTGGCTCCGAAACTGACATTGATATCGTCCACGTATTCTATAAGTTCCATTATATAGTCCTCGTCAAGATAATCGGTAAGCCATCCTCCGAACTTGGTGGTGAAATTGTATTTGCCGTCCGAAAAAGCCCCTGCTCCTCCAAACCCGTTCATTATGTCGCAGCTTCTGCACTGTATGCATGAAGGTACTTTTTTGTTTACAATGGGACAATTCCTTTGGTATATATCATTACCCTGTTCGAGCATAAGAATATCGGCGTCGGGTATAAGCTTGCTGAGTTCGTATCCTGCAAATATTCCCGCGGTACCGCAGCCTATAATGATGATGTCATACGATGTTTTTTTCATTTAATTCATCCTCTCCGAACTGTAGCTTCGCTACCTGCAAAACAATTCAGATGTATGTCGGTTTTGTTAACTATATTGCAGGCAATTCATTATAACACAGTTAGGCCATATGCCGCAACAAGAGCATTTATAGGTATCCAGGCGGTTCGCCGGCGTATTATATCACGTACTAAAACACGGCTGTATTCTATGCAGAATTTCTTTTCCAGTCTATATACCAGTCATTTTGCATCATATATGTAATAAAAATACAGGCATAGAAAAGGTTATTGATAATAGTATATAGATAGTATATACTTATAGAAAATTATTGTAATCCAGGGAGGTATTACAATGTTCAATGGTGGAGGATTGGGAGCTTTAGTTTTATTTGCAGTAATCGGTATGATTGTGGGAATTGTTGTAGGAATTGCTTTTTATATTTTTTATGCCTATGCGCTGTATAGACTGGCAAAAAGCAGGAATATCGAGATGGCGTGGCTTGCATGGATTCCCATTGCGCACATGTATGTCGTCGGTAAGTTGGCGAAATCAATTAAGATAAGCGATATTGAAATCCCCTCACTTGAAATTGTGCTGCCTGTTTCGATGGTTGTGTACATACTTCTGAACAGGATTACCGTGCTTGGAACGATTATTACGCTGTTGTTTATTGTTTTAAATTTGCTGAGTCTTTACAGCATTTACAAGCAATATGTACCCGAAAATGCCGTAGTATACACTATTTTGAGCATACTTGTGATACCGGTTCCTTTCTTTTTACTGAAGCTGTCAAAAACTGAACCTGTAAGTATTCCTTAAAATTTATTGTATGGGTCCTGCTTCGGGTGTTTTTTCAGTTATGTCCGAAGCAGGATTTTTAATTTGTAAGAATTGCGCAGCTCAGCTGATGAACGGTTTGATTATCCTTACTCTGACTGTGCAGCTCTGCTTTACTCTGCTGAAAGCCTGGTCACAGCCCAATAGATTTCAATTTGCTTTTGTCAGTTGTATCCGAAATTTAAGCCTATTAGCTTATTACCGGAACGGTTTCGAAAAACTGAACTTGCGGAAAGGTTTGATTTTAAGCAGTAAAAGTGATAATATAAAGCAGAAATTATCCATTATTAAATATTTCAGGGTTGGAAGATATGAAAAAAGTACTGATGATAGCCCACCAGTTTCCGCCTATAGGTGGTTCGGGAGTGCAGCGCACCGTTAAATTTGTAAAATACCTGCCACTGTACGGGTGGAAAGGAATTGTGCTGACACGTGACGCGAAAAGAGCGCTGCTTAAGGATAATACGCTGCTGAATGAAATACCGGCTGATACGATTATATACCGTACTGCTGCATGGGATTTTTCAGAATGGCCTTTTCCGCTGAATCTTGCAGGAAAATATATAAGGCGAAGGATCCTGATACCCGACGGGGAGAGGTTGTGGGGAATTTTTTCATTTAAAAAGGCACTGGATATAGTCAAAAATGAGAGAATAGACCTGATTTATTCCACGTCTCAGCCGTTCAGTACTCATTTGCTCGCAATGAAACTGAAGGAAGCGTTTCCGGGAATTCCATGGGTTGCTGATTTCAGGGATGAATGGACCAATAATGCTTTTGTGAAAGCATACAATTACAGGTCTTACAGAAAGAAAATAGAAAAAAGGATGGAAAGAAAAGTATTTGAAATGGCCGATGCCATTGTTATTAATACCCCGGTAATGAGGGACAATTCTGTCAGGGATAACCCCGATCTCGGGGATAAATTCCATGTAATTCCCAACGGGTTTGACCGTGAGGATTTTGAAGGAATTGAAAAAGGCGGAAGGAACGAGAAGTTCACGCTGACCTATACCGGGCTTATTTACGGCAATACCAGCCCGGAAACGGTTTTTGCAGCAGTTTCAAAGCTTAATCGTGAAGGGCTTGTTGACCTTTCTGAAATCACGCTGCGCTTCATAGGGAACTTTAAGAAAGAAGAACTTTACAGGATGGCTGAATCCCATAATCTCCAAGAAGCTGTCCAGATACTGCCGTATAAGCCGCACAGGGAAAGTGTTGCCAGCCTTATGCAATCGGATGCGGTACTGTTGCTTCTTGGAAAGGGAACGGACGCCATATATACCGGCAAGCTTATGGAATATATAAACACCGGAAAGCCGATTCTTGCCACGGTACCTGTTAACGGCGCAGCAGCGCAATTGATACGGGAAACGGGTACAGGTTTTGTTGCCGATTGCGATGATGTTGAAACCACGGCAAGGCATTTCAAGATGTTATATGATTACTGGAAATCGGGAACGGATTTTTTCAGACCTGACTGGGAAAAAATAGCCCGGTATGAGAGAAGAGAACTTACGAAAAAACTTGCAGACATATTTGACGGTTTATGTTAAAATTTATATTACAATATTTGTTATTTTTCTGATATAACTAATGTACAAGGTATTAAAAAGAAACGGGGAGCTGAAAAATGAAGATACTGGATGAAAAAGGAAAATTATTTGGCATTATCAATATCATTGACCTCTTTGTGCTGCTCCTGGTACTTGTAATTGTTGCAGGAGGCATTTGGTTTGTTTCCAGGAATGACAACAAGGCAACCGGTCCCGTTGAAGCATATCTCGTTACAATAAAATGTGCGGAACTCGACGAGAAAGTTGCCGGTTACCTTCACGCAGGCGACAGGCTGTATTATGGCAGCGGTTTTACCGACATAGAGATAATCAGTGTCAGGACTGAACCCGCAAAAATTGATGTTGTGCACGATGACGGTACTATAACGGTTACCACTCATCCGGAGAAAAAAGACATATATGTTACCGTAAAGGTTAACAGCAAGCCCGACGATCCTATGCTCTGGATAGGGCAGCTTCATGCAACCGTCGGGAAAGAACTTGTGTTAAAGACACAGTACGTTGAGGTACCCGGTGTTATAACCGATATCGTGAAACAGGAGTAACAATGATGTGGGTTTTGGAAGGAAGTATTATATATCGGCTGATAAAAAGACTGTTTTATTTTTATGAAAACAGCGGTACGAAAAAATTCCTGGCAGGTTTTGCCGCCGGCTTCAGAAACAGTTATACAGCGAAAATATTTCGTGCCTTCGGAAGATGCAAAACATATTACCGTCATTCGCTTGTTTCAAGAACGACTGATATAATACGCAGATGTTTCAGCAGTCTTTTTAAGCGCCTTGACAGGATTGTGTTAAGACTGTCTGAATCACTGGACAAATGGTCCGGCGGAAGTATTTTGTGCGGCCTGTTCGGGTTTGTTGCAAAAGCATCGTGTGAAAAGCTTTTTCCTCTCGCAGCGCCTGTGTTCGGCATCGGATACATTGCCGGAAGACTGTTTTTCAGCAAGGTAAGGATACGGGATGTTTTATTCCTTATTCTTACGTTCCTTGCTGCTGTAGTTTTGATGTACGATCACGAAAAACTGAGGACATATTTCAAGAAAAGCCTGATTTACAGATTATATCTGCTGGTAATGGGATAAGGTGTAGCAAATGAAAAAATTGCATTGGATGTTTCTGTTTGCAGGGATTTTTATACTGGGAGTTTTGCTGTCATATCTGGGAATGCTGCCTGTAACGGCTCTTATTGTATGCGGCGCGGCTGTAATAATCCTTTTTGCCGATTACGAGAAGGCAACGATAATTGTCGCGATGTTTACGGTATTTGAATTCATACTCAGGACATTAATCAGGCATCCGTTAATTTCAAGCATTTGGGATGAAGTTGCCCTTCTTCTGTGTTTCGGCCTGTGGTTTTATAAATGGATGCGTTTCAGGAAACAGACGCCTTACCGTTCAACACCGCTGGATTTATCCATAGTCTTTTTCATGGTTGTATCGGTTTTGCTTCTTTTTATAGCCGCACCGGATTTGGCCATAGGGATCGAAGGACTCAGGGTAGTAATTCAGTATATGTTCTGGTTTTTCGTTGTAACCCAGCTTCTGAAAACGCCGGCTGGTGCGAAAAGGATAATTAACATTGTCCTGCTGACAGCTTTATTCGTTGCTTTGTATGGAATCTTCCAGTTTATTGTTGGCGTAGAAATACCCTCGAACTGGGTTGATCAGGCTGAAGGAAAGGTTCGTACGCGTGCATTTTCAATATTTACGTCACCGAATATGCTTGCTGGGTACTTGTCATTGCTAATACCCGTTTCGGTAGGAATGTTTTTTGCCGAAAAAAACAAGGCAAGGAAGATATATTACGGTATTGTAACCGTATGCATGGGTTTTGCTCTTCTGTTTACACTGTCCAGAAGCGGCTGGATTTTCTGTTTCTGTGCCCTGCTGTTCTACGTATGGATGAAAAACAGGAAGTTTATTGTTCCGATGCTTCTTTGCATGCTTGCGCTGTTTATTCTTTCGGTCATTTTCATGCCGTCGGTTGCAAACAGAATCCTTTATCTCTTTTCACCGGCATATTATGCAAGCAGCAGTACTGGGGGAAGAATATACAGGGCTGTAAAAGGCTTTGAATTATGGAAGCAGTATCCCCTGTTCGGAATGGGACTTGGTCAGTTCGGAGGTTCTGTGGCGCTCAGTCATAAACTGAACAATACTTTTTCAATGGATAATTACTATCTTAAAACAGCGGTTGAAATGGGTATCACAGGCCTTATTGCACTGCTTGTACTCCTGTATAATACCTTTGTACACTGTTACCGGGCCGTAAAAAATATAGCCGACGGCGAGCAGAAGGAATGGGCGACGGGTATTCTGGCCGGTCTTGTATGTGTGATTCTCTATAACCTTACCGAAAATATGCTGGAAATACCCCTGTTGTCATCATATTTCTGGATGTTTGCAGGAATAATCATGTTTCTTGCCTATGGGCAGAACAATGTAAACAGGGAGCAGGAAAACGATTCGGTCAGTCTTTCATCCCGGGCAGAAAGGACAGGGTAAGTTCCACCGAATCGGTTACCAGTTTTTCAAGCTTTGGTTTGATTTGCTCGAGTTCTTCTCTTATTTTCTCCGAATTTTCCCATACATATTTTATATTTTTCATCAGTTTTTCCATGCTGAAATTTTCGTTCCAGTCAACATACGGCTGGCTTATTGAGTCCATGAAAAATCCGACTTTTTGCTCATAGGCAAGACCGACCATCGGAATATTCATATTGGCAGCATATATCAGCGAATGCAGGCGCATGCCGATAACAAGGCTTGTATTTCCGATAACCGAAAGGGTTTCATCCACCGTATATCTTTCTTTCAGAATATAGCCCTTCTGTCTCATACAACGAAGAACCTTTTCCGAAAAACGCAGATCATGAGGGTGCTGCATTGCTATAAAAACAGGTACGGCATTATAATCGGTTACGAGCCTGTCAGCCAATGATGCAAGGATTTGCACCGCATTTTTTACCTTGCTCCATTTCCTTAGGCATACCGCCACAAGTTTCCTGTCAGTCGGAATACCTTCTTTTCTAAGTATTTCAAGACCTGCCGACAAATCACGGGCAGTAAGAACCAATGCCGGGTCTGCGGCTATTTTAATTACCGGCTTTGTTACATTCAGCGAAATGAGCTCCTGATAGGCATTGGTATCCCGGAGCGTTATTGCGTCCATCCTGTCAAGGATCCTGGAAGCAGCCCTCCGGTTCATTTTCCCCGTAATCGGACCCAGGCCGTTTGCAAACAGCACTGTTCGGGCTCCTTTTGTTTTTGCAAGATGCAGCATGAAAAGATAGTACCAGAGCGATCTGCTGCTTGTACCGTCCTGGATCAATGTTCCTCCGCCGGCAATAAAAAGCCGCGTCTTTGACAAAACCGCCGGAACTATGAACGGGTTAAAGCGATGAATGGACTGGACCTTGTAATAAGTGCGTGTTTCGTAGGGGTTGTTCGATAAAACCGCTATGGACAAATCTTCGTTCTTCTGTTTCAGCTGTTCAATTATGGATTTAAGGATCGCATCATCACCGCTGTTGCGGTAACCATAGTATCCCAGTATCGCGATATCGTATTTTTTACCGTCTCTTTTTGTCTGCGCTACCTGCGCCATTATTCTGTTATAAATTCCCAATTGCGTTTCAGTCATTGATTTCAGCGAAAATCTTTCACTGGCGGCTTTATAAAGGTTTTCTCCGAAACGGCGCCTTTTTTCTTCATCGCCGATTAGTTCAATAAGATATGCGGCAAGTGCTTTGCTGTCCCCGGGCGTAAAAAGATATCCGTTTTCATCCTGCACGAAAAGATCTTCAAGGCCTCCTACACGGCTTGATACGGTGGCTTTTTTCATCCTCGAGCCTTCAAGTATTACATACGGGAAACTTTCGCTGTAGGACGTAAGCACGTTAATGTCGATTAAGTCAAAGAATGAGTAAGGCTCGGTTACCATGCCGAGGAAAAACACCCTGTCAGAGATGCCAAGCCTGTCTGCCCGCCTTTCAAGGGATGGCCTTAAATCGTCACCCGGACCGCCTATCAGGAACTTAACATTAGGATATTTTTTTGCTACTATCGCAGCCGCGTCGAGAAACACCGTATGCCCCTTGACGGGATCCAGCCTGCCGAGAATGCCGATGAAAATGTCCCCGGGTTCTATCGGGAACCGGTATTTTTTCGCGAATTCCTCCCGCGGTATTAATTTAACCGGGGTATCAAAAGATATACCGTTATATACCGTATAAATGCGCTGCGGCGGAAATCCCCTTTTGATCAGCATTTCCCTGAAATTATTCGAAACGGCGACATAATAGTCCAGAAACCTCAGCGATACCGTGTTTATAAGACCGAATGTATACATTTTCCATATACTGTTCAGGTAATCCAGCCGGTAATCACTATGTATTGTGGAAACCACCGGGATTTTGGTCTGTTTTTTCATAAAAACGCCAATCATATTTGCTTTTGCGCCATGGGTATGGAGGATATCATACCTGCCGTTTTCAATGATTTTTCTCACCAGACTGATATCCTTAAAAATATTCCCTGTGTGTATTACTTCCACGTCAATACCCATTTTTTTTGCGTCCTCGGCGAAAGGACCGGGACGCAGGCTTATAAGCTTTACGCTTATATGGTTCCCAAGCTGCTGAACGAGGGACAGAACATGGCTTTTTGCGCCGCCCTCGTCTCCGCCGCCAATTAAATGCAATACTTTCATAGAACAACTCCTCATTCCGTTTTTACGCATTCCAATATCACTGTTTTTTCATGCTCTTTATCCAATTCATCAGATAGCTCATTTCAGTCTTTAATTCACCCGTTACAGTCAGGCATGCAAAATACACAACACACCCTGTTATTACGGATAAAGCAAGGGTTATAACGGAAATTTGCATAAAACGGATTTCGGTCCATACAACCAGCCCCATTATAACGCAACTAAGGACAATGCGTGCCATACTTGACGGGTTGAATGTGATTTTCAATATTTTTCTGCTTCTGGAGAGGGAAAGGGCCAAATATACAAGGTAAGCCAGCGCGGTATTCACTGCCGCAGCCCTGTAACCGTATATTTTAACAAAAACAATATTAAGGACCACATTTAATACAGCACTTATTACCGTATTGTAGAAAAGGGGTTTTGTGTTTGAAGTAAGTTCCCAGGCTTTGTTGCTGTATTCGGCAAGGCCGTACAGGAACATTCCTATTGCAACCCATATTATTACAAAACCGTTTTCAAAATATGCGGCATCAAGAAAAAGTTTTGAAACGGTGCTCGATAAAATACACAGTCCGGTAAGGGCGGGTGTGGATACCAGCAAATAATACCTCACTGCCTGAGAAAGAAAATATTCGGTCTGTTCCTTGTTGTTCTGACGCCAGTTTTTCAGTATTGACGGGTAAACACCGCGCATTACGGCAACAAGGATGAGATTGAAAACCGTTGAGGAAATGGTGTAGTTGGCATGGTATATTCCCATCTGTTCGGTGCCCAGTAACGGTGTAATTACATATCTGTCCGAGAGGTTCAGAATACTCATTGTAATATTTACCCCAACAAGGGGAAGACTGTATGCCATAAATTTTTTCAGGATTCTTTTGGAAAAATATTTAAGGGTAAAATATTTGTATATTTTTATTCTGAACACGATTACCGCTATTACTATAAAATCCACAGCTATATTGCTTATAACGGCGGAAGCGGGAGTATAGTCATTGTTCTGATACGTATGAACCAGGAAAACGGTGAGCAGAAGCTTCATTGAAACCGAAAAAATGGAAAGAAAAAGAAGAAGCTTGGTTTTCCGGGTTGCCGACAAAACAGATATAAGGACCTGACTGGTATTGTATGTGACAAACATGAAAAGGCTGAGGAGAAGTAATTCATTAATATAATCTTTCCTTGTCCTCCCGGTAAGAAGTAAGCCAATGCCCACCACAACCACAACCAGTACGTTTGCGGACAACCACAGCGTAAAGGACGTGGAATAAAAAAGAGTACGCCTTTTGTCGGTGTCGTAGGAGTTTACATACCGGTAAACCGACTGGATCAGCCATCCCAGCAGCAAAAAAGAGGAAATATTTATTGTAGTGGTTATAAGGCCGTAATAACCGTATACCTCAGGTGCGAAGAAACTGGTATATAGCGTTATCGTAATAAGGCCGATTAAGCCTTCTATTATTCTTGCCGGAAGATACAGCAGTGTATCTTTAACCATTGTTTTTTTTACTTCATGCGTATTCAAGCGATCACCTGTTGCTTTCTAAATTTAATTTTTCTCAAGACAGTATGGCAAAAAGCTTATAAATAAAAACAATTCAGTGATTATGATTATGATGCAAATAAAAAATTATGTCAAACGCTAATGGGGAATTCCCGTTTTGAATATCTGATCTTGCCTGATGCGGTAGGTTCAATAATATCGGTATATTCAACCTTGATGTTAACGGGACCCATTATTTTATGTATTTCATTAATATAAGACTGAATTTCGCTTTCGTTGAAATTATCGCTTTTAATTATTTTCAGCAGTATGTCGCTTCTGGTCTTTTGTATGACCTGGAACTGCCTTATGCTTGAATAATTGCGTGCAAGATTGCAAAAATAAACACCATGAACATAATTTCCGTTTAAGGATATAAATATATCATCTTCGCGGCCCTCGATTTTTTCAATAACAGGAAGAGTCCTTCCGCAGTTACAGTCCTCTTCCGACAGCGCCGCAACGTCACCGAGAAGATATCTTATCCTTGGCATTGAATAGTTGTTCAGGTCTGTTACAACAACAAGGCCGGTTTGTCCGGAGCCAACCCTTTTTTTGGTTTCAATGTCCAATATCTCAACAATCATGTTTTCAGCTGAAAGATGCATTTTTCCGCAGGGGCATTCATATGCTATTATACCTGCGTCTCTCGCACCGTATTCATTAATCACCGGGCAGTCAAACACCTTTTCAATGGTCTCGCGCTGAAAATCATAAAGTGTTTCGGACGTGGAAACTATGCCCGTGAGTTTGTATTTTAACTTTATATTTTTTTTCATCATTAACTGTGCCAAAAGGTATAATGCCGAAGCATAACCGTAAAAATACCTCGGTTTTTGCAAATTTATCATTTTTGAATATTTCTCAATGGATTGGGGATTAAGGCTGAAGGCCGAAATAAAAATTATGTTTTTCAAAAACCTTTCTTTCATATTATATATGAGATTTTCCCTTTTGTTTAATTCCAGAGGATTTCCCCACACCATAAGGCACTTGTCGCCGATGTTTATGTCCCACCACGAAAGTCCGCGCCACCTTGCGGCTTCGGAATATTCCGAAGTGGGCCTGTCAATAAAAAACCTTACAGGTTCTCCTGTGGAACCGCCTGTTCTGTTGGGAATCAGCCTGCTTCTGTCAGCATTGATGTAAATCAGATCGTTCATGTGTTTGTTTACCTGTTGTTTTGTAAGTATGGGAAACTCGGATAACGCACCAAATGGATCTTCGTTTATTAAGGGAATTAAATATTTATACGGCTCATATGCGGGCACATATTTAACACAATGAAGCAACAGCTTTTTCAGTTTTTCTTTCTGAAGGTTATGAAGCTCTTCTTTTGAAAAATACTGGCTCTGCTGCAAGGATACTAAGTATTCCGCAATGTTGTTACCTTTTACAATGTGCATAAGGGGGAAAACTATCCTTCGTATTACAGCAGCATTTAAATCCATCATAAATCTCCTTTCAGGCTTCATATAACTCTATTTATATTATAGCAATCAGAATAATTTCGCAAGTAATTCCATTTCCGCTCAAATAAGTAAAAATAGTTTTATATTTTTTATGGCTGATGTTTTGAAATAAAAGAATTGCAGGTAAAGATGTCAAAATAAATTTTAATTTAAAATATGCACTGCATTCAAAAAACTCCAGGAAATAATACAACTTTGGTTTTATATATAATTCTGTTTCAACAGTTGTATTTGGTTGGTATTAATGCTGTACATAAAAAGAGCTATCTCAACCTTAGATAGCCCTTTTCTGACATTAGATAAATTGATATATGGGTTTTCAATTCTTGCTTCCACTTACTCATAAGATTATTCTACGTATTGAATCTTCACTTCTCCGCCGTTTCCTCCAGGTAAAATGAACCAGAATGTTGTCCCACCCGTTAAAGTAAGGGTTGCAGGCGAAAGTTGTGTTGCGGTTACTTTTTTCCATATACCATTTTCCTTAACTACATATACCGCCGGTAACTTTTTACCAAGCGGAGTTAATTTAACTTTTTTAGCATTGGGATTTGTGCCGTAAAATGTGTACAAAATACCCCAGTTAGCCATATTTCCTTTTCTTTCAAATGGTAGCGTATATTCTGGTTCCTCAAATTCATCGGTATTGTATTTATCCGTTACTACTTTTCCTGCGCCATTACCCAATGCAAATATTTGGGGCTCTGTTCCTATCGGGCCATATCTTTGAATGTATTTATAAAGCCCGGTAGAACCGCCTTGTTCATAATAAGTTTTTGGAACCTCGAAAGCTTCATCATAGAGATTTAAATCATTAATGCTAATTAGACTTGTCAAACCGGCTCTTTTTTCCCAGTCAGAGCCATCTTCTACAAAAAATATTTTACATTTAAGCAAATTTCCTGAATTTACTCTAAATCTTACACGCCCATTTATAACTTTGCAACCGGATACAGCTTGTGATATTAAAGCCTTAAAACCTTGAGTTGGGTTTCCGGAAGTTCTGACAGGTATTGTAACATTAGTTGATAATGAGCTTTGCATAAAGGAAAGACACATGTCTGCTCCGATATACTGGCTTGGATTAGATTCATTTACATATCCGGACATTATTGCTGATTTTAAAATGGTAACTGAGCCCTGCTGTGTTGTGGAGTCGTTTTTAATGCCAATACCGATGCGGATTGTTTTACTGGAATAATTCCATTTATAAAACTCTGCTTCATAGGTTTTTCCACTCTGAAGAGGAATTGCAACATAGCATTTACCCTTTGCGTCTGTGTTTATTAAGTTGTTGCATATATTCTCCGGTCCATTTGCATAGATGAAACCTCCGTCGATAATTGTGCCGTCATAACTTTGTCCCTTACTAAAATCAATTCCACCCATAATAACACCCCTTTAAATTTTTTGGATTTGCATTTCAATTAATAATGAGAAAAAAGCGACTTGAGTGTAAACATGAGGTGAAAAAGTACAGTAAGGTTTAAAGTTGTTCCAGACACAAACCTGAAAAGAAGACAATCAAGCATAAACATCTGTCGGTAAATTTATATGAACTCATTTTACTTAAATTAGGCCAGGCAATAGCCGGAGAACCATAAAAAAGAGCTGCCTCAGCAATAGCTGAGACAGCTCTCCGGAGGGAAGAATCCGCGGCCGCTTATTGATTAAGCAACTCGTCAATTCTTTCCCTGTCAAAACCGATTACTATATTTCCGTTGATATCTATAACCGGCACACCCCTTTGGCCTGATTTCTTTATCATTTCCATTGCTTTCGCAGGATCAGCGGATACATCGATATCTTCAAAAGGTATATTTCTTTCCGCAAGATAATTTTTTGCCATTACGCAGTACGGACATGTGGGCGTGGAATAAACAGTAACTTTCATTTATCAACACTCCTTTCAGTTTATATTGGCCAAAATTCTGTATATTTATGTCAATTACCATTCGCAGCCAGATAACGTCCGGCCATAACGGCGGCAACCGTACCGTCTCCGACCGCGGTTGTAATCTGACGAACTTCCTTTTTCCTGAGGTCACCGGCGGCAAAAACCCCTTTAACCGATGTTTGCATGTTCTCGTCGGTCATAATGTAGCCGCGCTCATCGGTCTCGAGCAGGCCTTTAAACATCTGGCTTTTCGGTTCATTGCCGATATATATGAAAATTCCGTCAATCGGCATCTCATAACTGCTGTTGGTTTTATTGTTAAACAATGTAACCCCGGTAACAAAATCGGTTCCATGTATAGCCTTTACTTCGGTATTGAACAACACCTCAATGGCAGGATTTTTAAAAAGCTCATCCTGTGCCGATTTTACAGCGGTAAAGTGATCCCTTCTGTGTACGACAGTCACCTTTTTGGCAAACCGCGTAAGGAATACCGCTTCCTCGACGGCCGCATCCCCGCCGCCTACAACGATTACATTCGCGTCATAATAAAAGGCGCCGTCACAGGTTGCGCAGTAATGGACACCTTTGCCTGTAAACTTGTCTTCTCCGTCAACGTTCAGTTTGCGTGGGGCTGCGCCTGTTGCAATTATGACAGAACGTGCAAAGTAATCGGTTTTTCCGGTGGAAATCTTTTTAATGTCTCCCGACAGTTCGACTTTCACAAGCGCCTGCATGTCATCTATTCGGGCTCCGAAATCCACCGCCTGTTTTTTCATGTTATTGACCAGGTCAATTCCCTTGATAACACCATCCGTTCCGGGGTAGTTTGCAACCTGGTACGTACTGGCAACCTGCCCGCCGACAATGCCTTCGTCAACTATGATGGTATCCAGTTTTGCCCGCGCAGTATAAATTGCAGCAGTCAGGCCGGCAGGACCTCCACCCAGTATCAGAACATCGCATTCCTTTCTGTTATTTTCAGGGTTTTCAAGCTCCTTTTTGAAAGCTTCCATTCCGTCACCCCCTTTGCATTGCATGAGTATGTGTATTACTGGCTGTTAATTTTTATATACCCGGTTCGTGGGATAATTAACAGCCTGAAGTTTTTATTCATCTACAGCAAAGGGCTGACCATAAACCGCATGGCTGAAAGTTTTTTCAGCATCTTTGAGACTCAGGCCGGATATCTGGATTTCCTCAAGTTTACCTTTCCCGATACCGGCATGTATGCATTGGTACAGGTAATTTACGGCCTGGGGCTTGAAACCGAGAAGCCTTGCTCCGATCGTATCCACGGCTACAGGATCGGTTCCGGCGATGACCATCCCTGCATTTCTTGCAACTCCATTGATGGGACCGGTACCTACCATGGCGGGCATTGTGCTCAATATTGAAATATCAATCGGGATGACTTCAGCCATAGCACGAATAAAGCCGTGCAGATCTTCATGAATACCCCGGTTCTTTTTCGGATGACCGTGTTCTTCTGCAGGCGGCCATGATAAGGCAACATTTTTGATGCAGGCTGACATTACCGCTTCTTCGTGCTGTTTCAGCTGGGTGAAAGAAATATGAAAGGTCATTTCGTCAATAAGGGTGTTTATTCTTGTTCTGCTTGGACTGCTGTGGTTAAGCGTAATTTCGGTAAACGGGCCATGATTGAGATCCACAAACTCGATGGATTCCTGCCTGATTAATTCAGTAACTTCAAGCTCATCAAGAACGGCTTTGGTTTCCTTTGAACCCGAACCGCAGGCCAGGACAATTCTCCTGGGGTTTAACCCTTTTACGAACGATATGAGGGTTTTTAGCGTGTTATTCCCCGTAACAACACCACTTTCCGGCGGGATATTTTTTACAAAATTCGGCGTTATTACAACAACATCGTCATTTCTAATCATATTCCCGGCCTGGATCAGGGAAAGGGCATCAAGCAGGCACCGGCTTTCATCCCAAGGATTTTGTGCAATTCCTGCGTTTGAAAGCGCAACCCTGCGTTCACGCATTTTGGATACCTCCTTTCCATGTTAGTATTTCATTAAAACTGTGAAATAATAAGAACAGGAAATCTGGCGGCAGAAAGGTTAAAAAAAGCAAAAAAACAGGAGCCTAAAGGCCCCGTGCACCAGAAAATCTTTATATATAGTCATAAAAGAAAGGAGGTAAAAGTATGTTAAAAGTATCAGTGTACGTTATTAATTATAGATATTTTGATTCCCGCTGAACAAGTGACAAATTCAACTAAATTGAAAGAATTATAGACAAAATGTTTGTAAAATTTGTGGATACGACAATCATACTAATAAGCCGTTACTCCTGTATTTTCTGATTCCGTTTACAATAAATACTATCCTTATCCGGAAGCATAGGAGGAAACAGGAACAATGCAGAATTTCATTCCTGCCGGCTTTTCCCGTTATTATGTCCGAAAGATTTAATCCCAACGGGTAATACATATTTAATGCAAAAGAAACAAGATTGACAGGAATGGCCATACCGTGAAAACAACGATAGCCATTTTTTGTTGATTGATCATGCATGATGCTGTAAAATTGTGAAATGAAACTGGAATATGCCTTGAAGAAATAATGCTTCGATTCATAATACATCTGCTTGTTTAAGGTGTATTTTATTTTTTGTGGACATAATAAGTTAAGGGTTGATTTTATGATAACCGAAAAACCGGATGCACAGTTTGTGAAGCAGTTATCCCCGCTGGTTTTGGCTTTTGTTGGAGATGCCGTGTTTAACCTGTTCATCAGAAGCCGTCTTGCAATGAAGAAAAAAGAATCGGCCCATAGGATGCATGTCAGGGCAATAAGTTATGTCAAGGCATCGGCCCAGAGCAGGATCATAAGCAGTCTGCATGACAGGCTTACCGAAGAGGAAAAAGAAGTTTTCAGAAGGGGCAGGAATGCCAAGTCAGCTACAGTACCGAAACATGCCGATGTTTTGGATTATCGCAGGGCCACAGCCTTTGAGGCAGTGCTGGGATATTTATACCTTCTCGGGATGCATGAACGCCTGGATGAGATTCTGAATATGGCGGCAGAAATAATTGAGCAGGAAGGAGAAAAAGCCAATGGGTAAAAAGAAGGATCAAAACAGAAAAAGATACCTCGAAAATGAAACCGATTCCGACCGGGAAACAGGCAGGCTGGAGGGAAAGAATCCTGTACTTGAAGCACTCCGGTCAAATCGTACGATTAACAGGATTTATATTGAAAAAGGCTTAAAGGATCCGGTTGCGGAAAAAATTTATGCCGAAGCGAGGAGTAAAGGAATTGTCGTTTCTTATGTGGACAAAACAAAGCTTGATCAGATGTCGGAAACCAGGAATCATCAGGGGATAATTGCCGACGTATCCCCCTATTCGTATGCCGAGGTTGATGAAATTCTGGAAAGAGCCAATTCCATGAATCAGCCTCCGTTTATATTTATTCTTGACGGCATAACCGATCCTAACAATCTAGGTTCAATAATAAGAACTGCCGAGTGTGCAGGGGTGCATGGAATTATCATTCCCAAGAGGCGTGCTGCCGCCCTTACCCCGGTGGTGGCAAAAGTTGCGGCAGGTGCTGCAGAACATATTCCGATTGCAAGGGTTACAAACCTCACAATGACAATACGGGACTTAAAAGACAAGGGGCTGTGGATTGCCGGTGCGGATATGGACGGAGAAACCGCTTATAACGAGTATGATTACCGAAACCCGCTTGCTGTAGTGATAGGAAGCGAAGGAGAGGGAATAAGCCGTCTTGTACGTGAAAACTGTGATCTGCTTCTGAGAATACCAATGTACGGAAGAATTAATTCGCTGAATGCTGCCGTTGCAGCAGCACTTATTGCTTTCCGTGCGGCTGAAAAAAGAAGTGAGGGTAATATTGCCCGCGGGTAAAAAATCCTTGTAGAACCGGGAAAAAACTAATATACTAAATTAAAGGTATAGATATGCGGGGGGACAGGTTTATGGATTTAATGGCATTTTTCATGGTGTCAGTGCCGGTTATTTTTTTAATTGTCCTGGTACTTGCAAGAGAGAAGGTTACGTATATTATAACTGCAATATCAGGTATTCTGTTCCTTGCATTCACTCTTATTGCTTTTGCAATACCTGAACCTATCAGTTTCCCGGTGCCCTCGCTTTTATGGAGAGTCATATCTCTTGCAACTGTCCTGTTTATTTTTTTTCGTTCAGTCAGGGACAAGCAGTATATGCTTTCAGTTTTAACATCTGTACAGGCCCTTATTGTTATTGTATTTGAAACAGCCGAATTGCCTGCAGAACCTGGTATTTTTCTTTATCCGGATTTCAGGGAAAAACTGCTTCTGCTGCTGGGAGCCGTTGTTGTACTTAGTTTTTTGCCGTTTGTAATATACTTGCTGAAAAAGCATTACAAAAATGAACCAGGAAAGATAAAACGATTCGGAATTGGTTTTCTTCTTCTGCTTTCATCATTTGCCGGGCTGATTTCAGCAAGGAGCATGACCGGGTTGTTTTTGTTCTGGCAGTGGCAGTATGTGGCCGGATACATATTTTTAAAAGTATACGGGGTTTCGGGAGAGAAAAACTCTTTTCATCGTGCTTTCCCCTATTTACAGCAGGCGGTATTGACCCTTTTCCTGGCAGCAGGCGTTATTGCTTACAAATTAACCGGTTCATTGGCTATGCGGGATTTTTTTCATGGTTTCGGAAACTTATCGGAACTGCTGGCGCTGATTATATTTGTTTCCGCGTTGTCCATGGGATTGTTAATTCCCGAAAATTACATACCATGGCTTGATCCTTCACGGGCTGTACCTGCCGCCGGCATGTATCTGGCTGTTTTTTCTCTTATTGTCCCATACGGAGTTCTGTCGAAATTCCGCACTGTGTTTCATAATCTGAACGACAGCGTAATTTCCCTTATGATTATATACAGCGGTATCCTGGTTTTCGCCGGCTCGTATTTTGCATTGTCGAATTACAGGGACAGGCACAGCATACTCAATATGATAATGAGTGTTTCCGGACTGGCTGTGGCAACGGTTTTTAAAAAGCTCCAGTCAAGCATACGTTTTCTTTCGAATAATCCGCTGCCTATGCTGATGGTTATTGCAGGAATTGTTTTGACTGCTGCTTATATAATTATGTGGATTTCTTCAATGTTTGCAAATACAGACGAAGCATCCGAGGTAAACGGGGAAGATGCAGTTACTTCGCTAATCCCGTTTAATATAAATTTCAGCATGATAATCAAAATCAGTTATGCAGCGACTGCAGCTCTTACGCTTGGGGTGAGTTTGTCATGCCTAAAATAATATGGTTTTTTGCAGTAGCCCTGTCGGTTCCGGTGATACATATTGCATATAACTATATAAATTCCGTTATGCCCGGGCAAAGCAGAACTTACATTCTTCAGCCTGTTTACAGGCTGCTGAAACTATTTGAAAAAAAAGATGACGGTGATAATTTCCTTGCCTATTTTTTTTCAGCCGGGTCATGCCTGTTTGCATTAATAGCTCTATATATGGCCGTTTCAGGTTTCAATTTTCTTTTTGTGGTGTCGGTACTTTCCATGATGGATTTGCTGGTTATAACAGGGGCTTTCAGCAGCGGCGAGTATTCAGGGAGAATATCCGCCAAAAGAAGTCTTTCAAGGTTTGTCATATGGCTTTTTACATCCATGGTTGCTTCAGCGTCGCTCTATAAAGCCGCAGGCACTCTAAAGCTCAATGAAATTGCTCATCTTTCCTGGAGCAACGGACTACTCATGAACATTCCGTTTACCCTTGTTTCACTGTTTGTAGTGCTTCTAATGAAAAGCAATCTGATGCATTTTGATTTTGGCCTGTCAGGGGATGAGACATCCGTGTTCGGAGATGCCCTTTATTCGCCGTACAGTGGCTGGAGTCTTGCCGTTATCCAGCTTGCCCAGTGGATTGAAACGGGAGTTTGGCTTAAGATATTGTCAGTTTTCCTTCCGGTGACAAAACCGATATCCTATGCAATCGTTTCTCTGCTATATCTTGCCTTTTTGCTGCTTGATCGGTTTGTTTCGGACGTTGACTGGAAAACAGCGGCAAGATTGTCCTGGGGATGGGCTGCAGGCTTTTCCGTTATCAATTATATTTACCTGTTTTATTTTTAGTACGGATCGCATGATTACGTCAACCTGCAAAGGGAGTGCTTGGATGTGAAATGGTTGAATAAAATCAGAACGCGTTCCATATCGGTTTTTGTAGTCCAGGCCGGTGGCTGCAGGGACTGTGCTTTGCAGTTTTCCATGGCTTTGTCCGGTAACAGCGGAATAAAAGGTATTACGGTCACCGGAAATCCAAAACATGCCGATTGCCTGCTGATATGTGGATGCATAAATGAAAAATCACGTGAAAAAATCCTGGAAATATATGAAAAAATCCCTTATCCCAAAGCAGTTATTGCCGCAGGAGCCTGCACATGCTCAGGGAGCCTGTTCCGAAGGGCGGATAACGGCCTGTATACCGCTGAAGAGGTTTTACCTGTAAATTCATGGATAAGAGGATGCACGCCGGGAACAACGGAAATGCTTGAGGCAATCAGGCGGGCAATGGAGAATGTCAGGGATACGGGACATTAATACAATGAAGGCAGGAGTGACCAATGATCCGGTTTTGGAATGAAAAACATGGAAGGAACCTTATAAGCAAACTGGTAAATTATAAATTCATGGATTACAGGCTGATTTTTTTAAAGGCAGCATATATGGAGGGCCGTGTAAAACTGAAATACATATTTGAAAAAGACGGTTTTACTGAATCGTTCGATGTGGATATACCCGAAAATGGTACCGTTCCGTCGGCTACCGAAATTTTCCCTGAAGGCGCTCAGATGGAGAGCGAAATTGCGGATACATATCCGCTGAGGTTTGTATCACAGAAAAAAGTATCAAATCCGGAAGAAAAACAGGGTAATTCGCTTGTTGAGTGGGGACCGTTTCATCCGCTTCTCCAGGAACCGGTTTTATTCAGTTTTTCGGTTAAGGATGGCATTATTGGCGGGGTAAACGCTGAAACAGGATATAACCGCCGGGGAATTGAATCATTATGTGCCGGTGAGAAAATACCATATGTTCTTGACATGCTGGAGAGAATATCTTCGATAAACGGGTTTTCAGCGGGTCTGGCTTTCCTGATCGCAGTGGAGGAGATAAACAGAATTGCCGTTCCTGCAAAGGCAAACCTGCTCAGGCTCATTCTGAACGAAATGAGTTTTTTGCGTGCGAATCTTTACAGCCTCAGCCATATTACAAGGTGCCTGGGATTGCTGTCTGACAATTCAGAGATTTTTAAGCTTATCAGTCTTTACTATGAAGCGGTGTCTTTGATATCCGAAGATCGTCAGCTTAAAGGTATATTGGTGCCAGGTGGCATAAACCGGGATATAGACACTGAAACACTATTAAGATTGAATGTTGTTCTCCAGGAAACGGCAAATGCGTTGGCGTCGATACGGGACAGATGGAGCAAAACGCCTTTTATTGCCGAAAGGATGAGTGCGATTGGGAAAATAGACAAGGAAGCTGCAAGGGCTATGACCGGACGCCCTGCCCGTTCGGCAGGTTTTTGCGAGGATACGCGGAAATTTTCGCATCTTCCTTACCATATACTTTCATACAAGCTGCCCGTGACGGATGAAAGCAACTGCTTTACACGTACAATGCTTATGTTTGAAGATGCGCTGCTGTCATTGTCCCTTATAGATCAGGCAGTTGAAATTATGCCTGAAGGGGAGGTTTATATTGCCGACGGAATAAAAAACAAGGGAGAAGTGCTTGTCAGAGAACCAGAAGCTTTTGGCGAGCTGGTCATGTATGTGGCACTTGAAGATGGAATTGTAACGGATCTAAAAATAAGAAATTCTTCATCTTTGAATTTTTCATTTATCAGCCGGGTTTTAAAGGGAAACGAAGTAAACGACGCACCGCTGATAATTGCTACCCTGGATTATGATTTCTCTGGAATGGAGAAATAGAGAAAAGTAGCATTACAAAAGGATTTTCCGGTTTTTTTCTTGTATACAAAAAACATTGTTCGTATTCACAATTTTGCTTCGGTGTGTTATTATTAATTTGTATATTTTACAGGGTCAAAATGAAATGAGGTGAATCTATGGCGCTGAATTGGATATTCCGCGGAGGAGTACCAGCACCGCACCGCAAAAACACGGCCGAGGCTGAAACTTCCGTGATAGATGTCCCCGAGAAAGTGATAATCCCGATGGTTCAGCATATAGGAGCACCCTGTACCCCCATTGTAAAACAGGGTGATACCGTGAAAGTCGGACAAAAAATCGGAGACAGCGAAGCGTATGTATCTGCACCGGTTCACTCCAGCGTGTCGGGCACGGTGACGAAAATTGAACCGATGCTGTTTGCGGGCGGAAACAAGGTTATGTCTGTTGAAATAACAACCGACGGCAGACAGGAAGTATATGAAGGTGTTTTACCACCGGAAATCAGAAACAGGGATGACTTTCTGAAAGCCATCCGTGATTCCGGGCTTGTCGGCCTGGGAGGCGCAGGTTTTCCAACTCATGTAAAGCTTAATCCTCCGAAAGACAAGACGATTGACTGTCTGATCATTAACGGCGCAGAATGCGAGCCGTATATCACATCCGATTACAGGGAAATGATTGAAAATCCTTCAGGAATAATCGAAGGCATCAGGATTGTGCTGGATTATCTCAATATTCCGAAAGCAATTGTGGGTATTGAGAACAACAAACCGAAGGCGATAAATCTTCTGAAACAGCTTGCAGAAGGCGATAAGCGTATTTCGGTACAAAGTCTCAGGTCCAGGTATCCGCAGGGAGCAGAGAAAACACTGATTTATTCGCTTACGGGAAGAAAGGTTCCTTCGGGCAAACTGCCGGCAGATGTAGGCTGTATTGTTCTGAATGTCAATACCGTTTCATTCATAGCGTACTATGTAAAAACAGGTATGCCGCTTGTACAGAAGCGTGTAACTGTGGACGGACCCGTGGTTAACCGGCCCCAAAATGTTATGGTGCCTATCGGGACGTCATTGCAGGCGCTTTTTGATTTTTGCGGAGGCTTTAAGTCAACGCCTTATAAAGTGCTGATGGGCGGGCCTATGATGGGAATAGCCCAATACTCTCTTGAAACTTCGGTTATAAAGAACACCAATGCAATCCTGGCATTTGACAAAAAGGAAGGGGACTTGCCTTCCGAATCGGCATGCATACGCTGCGGAAGATGCGTGGAAGCATGTCCGATGAACCTTCTGCCCCTGGAATTAAACCGCCTTGTACTGGCAAACAGGACAGATGAACTGGACAGGTACCATATTCTTGACTGCATAGAATGCGGAAGCTGTTCCTACGCTTGCCCGTCAAAAAGACATCTTGTGCAGTCCATCCGTATCGGCAAGGATGCCGTAAGAAGGCTTCAAGCGAACAAAAATTGAGGTGAGTACATTGGAAAACAGGCTGTTTGTGTGTTCATCCCCGCATCTGAGAGATAATGCAACAACGCAAAGATTGATGCTGGATGTAATAATTGCGCTGCTTCCTGCTACAGCAGCGGGAATTATATTTTTCGGGCTGCGTGCCGCGCTGGTTATTGCCGTAACGGTGGCAGCTTCGGTTCTGACCGAATACCTGATGAGAAAGGGATTGAAAAGGGAACAGACCATTTCGGATTTAAGCGCTGCGGTTACCGGTCTGCTTCTGGCACTTAATTTCCCTCCGTCAATACCGTTATGGATAGCAATAGTCGGAGCTGTTGTTGCAATAGCCCTTATTAAGCAGTTATTCGGCGGACTCGGACAGAATTTCATGAATCCTGCTCTTGGAGCAAGAGTTATTCTTGTGGTTGCATGGGCAAAACATATGACTGCGTGGACAGAACCCCTTGTTGATGCCATTGCATCTGCTACGCCGCTCAGTCTGCTGAAATCTGCTGACGGAGGTTATACGTATTCCTATTTGGATATGTTTATAGGAAAAATACCCGGCTGTATCGGGGAAACTTCAGCACTGGCAATATTGCTGGGATTTTTATATCTGCTGATCAGGAAAGTAATCTCATGGCATATTCCGGTGATATATACAGGTACTGTAGCTGTTTTGACATGGATACTTGGACCGGATGGGATTTTCACCGGGGATCCGCTGTACCACGTACTTGCGGGCGGATTGTTACTGGGAGCCGTGTTTATGGCTACAGACTACGTGACAAGTCCGATGACCCGGAAAGGCCAGATTATATATGCACTGGGGTGCGGAGTTCTTACCACTTTGTTCAGGCTTTATGGAAACATGCCTGAAGGAGTTTCCTTTGCAATAGTATTAATGAATGTGGTTACACCGCTAATAGACAGGCACACGATACCTGTTGCTTTCGGAGGTGAAAAACGTGTGGGACAGCATAATTAAGCCGACACTGGTTCTTTTTCTGGTATGTGCGGTAATAACAGGTGCTTTGGCTTATGTCAACAGTATAACAGAAAATATTATACAGAGGAGAATGGAAGAGCAGCAGGAACAGTTCAGGAAGGAAGTAATGGATGGAGCGGACAGGTTTACTGAGATAAAACCAGAAGGCTTGCCCGAAAGAATAACTGGTGTTTATGAAGCCTATCGTAATGATGCGATAATAGGATATGTAATGGACGTTACAACAAAAGGTTACGGCGGGGCAATGAAACTTACCGTCGGTATAAATACCGAAGGCCGGGTTACAGGTGTTATCATAGGTGATAACAATGAAACGCCCGGACTGGGTTCAAGGGCAAAAGAACCCGGATTTATCGATCAGTTCAAGGGAGTAACTGCAGCGGAGACGTTAAGTGTTGTTAAACAAAATAAAAACTCAGACAATGAAATCCAGGCGATAAGCGGTGCAACAATTACATCCCGCGCCGTTACCGAAGGCGTTCAGGCTGCCTTGGATTCGGTCAGGTTAATTATGAATGGAGGGAACTAAATGGCCAGGTCTGATAAAAAAGCATTATCGGTTCTTACCAGCGGGTTCATGAAGGAAAACCCTGTCCTAAAACTGGTTCTTGGAACCTGTCCAACCCTTGCAGTAACAACCATGGCAAGAAATGGAATAGGTATGGGTATTGCAGCCACTTTCGTGTTACTGGGCTCGAATATAGTAATTTCCCTGATACGCAAAATAGTTCCGGACAAGGTAAGGATTCCGGTATTTATAACCGTAATTGCAGGTTTTACAACAATAGCGGACATGCTGCTGCATGCTTTTCTTCCGGATGTATACAAGGAACTCGGTATATATATTCCTCTTATTGTAGTAAACTGTATTATTTTCGCAAGGGCCGAAATGTTTGCCAGCAAAAACGGTGTAGGAATGTCCATCCTTGACGCCCTGGGAATGGGTGCGGGCTTTACGATAGCTTTGCTGCTTATGGGTTCGGTTCGCGAAATTCTTGGCGCAGGCACATGGATGGGTATTCCCGTTACGAAAAATCTGGTTGATCCGGCAGTGATTATGATACTTCCGCCGGGAGGTTTTCTTGCCTTTGGGTTTATTGTTGCAGCCATTCAGAAATTGTCAGTGCTTAAAGTCAGGAACAAGGAAATTGCCGGCGGATGCGACATGAACTGTGCAGGATGTGCTGCCGCTGTTGACGGGGGTGACAAACAGTGAGAGAGATAATTCTTATTGCCATTGCCGCGATATTTGTTGAAAATTTCGTTTTGTCAAAGTTCCTGGGTATTTGTCCATTCCTCGGGGTATCGAAAAAAACGTCCACAGCCGTTGGTATGGGCGGAGCCATAATATTTGTAATTACTTTATCGTCCGCCATTACATGGTTTATATACGAATACATGCTAAAACCCAATGATTTGACCTATCTTAGAACAATAGCATTCATTCTTGTAATTGCTGCACTGGTTCAGCTGGTGGAAACAGTTATGAAAAAATTCATGCCTCCTCTGTACAGGGCACTGGGAATATACCTGCCGCTTATTACAACAAACTGTGCGGTTTTGGGAGCGGCTCTTCTGATTATTGAAAGAGAATACACATTTCTGAAGGCCGTAGTATTCGGATTTGCTTCAGCAGTTGGTTTTACGCTGGCACTGGTATTGTTCTCAGGCGTCAGGGAGAGAATTGAGACAAACGATATACCGCCTGCATTTCGCGGGTTACCGATAACGCTGATTGCAGCGGCATTGGTATCGGTTGCATTTTTCGGGTTTCAGGGATTATTCGGTATTTAAGTTTGTATATTTTTGTAAAGGCAGAAATGATGGATTTTTAACTGAAAGAGTTTTGAACTGAAAGAGTGGTGAAATTAATGGAAATGGTTTTACTTCCTGTAGCGATAGTTTCAGGCCTCGGGCTGGTATTTGGCCTGATGCTTTCATACGCTTCCATTAAATTCGAAGTAGAGGCCGACGACAGGGTGGCAAAAGTACGTGAAGCCCTGCCCGGTGCGAACTGCGGAGCATGCGGATTTACAGGATGCGATAATTATGCCGAGGCGATTGTAAACGGCGCGGAAATTAATAAATGTCCCGTCGGCGGACCGGAGCTCGTGACCAGGCTTAGCAGCATTATGGGAGTCGAAGCGGTAGCCGGCGAAAAAATGGTGGCCCGGGTTATGTGCAAGGGCTCGTGGGATAATGTCACTATAAAATTTGATTATGACGGCATACTTGACTGCCGTTCGGCTGCATCCATGGCAGGCGGCCCGTCATCCTGCATATATGGATGTGTGGGAATGGGCAGTTGCAAAAAGGTGTGCGCTTTTGGTGCAATCACCGTGGAAAACGGTATTGCAAGAATAGATGAGAGAAAATGTACCGGCTGCGGAAAATGTATTGCAGAGTGTCCCAAGCTGATAATTAAGATGGTTCCGGCCAGATCGGGTTATTCGGTCGCATGCAGTAACGAGGAAAAGGGAGCTGTTGCCCGCAAAAACTGCAAAGTTGCCTGCATTGCATGCGGAAAGTGTGTAAAAGCATGCCCGAAAGAGGCTATTTCAATTGTGAACCTGCGGGCCGTTATAGATACTTCCAAGTGCGAAAACTGCGGCGAATGCATAAAGGTTTGTCCGACCGGTGCTATAGAAAAATATATGCAGTTGATGTAGACCGGAAAATACTTATGAAACTGGCATTCTGACTACTGTATGAAGCAAAAAGGCTGTCCCAAAAAGATGAAGTTCAGGGGCAGCTTAATTTTTGCATTTTTCGGGTTAATCCTTAATTGAATTCATGCATTTGCTTATGTTTGCCTGCTACATATTGATACCTGTATTATTTATATTGATCGGAAAAGCTTGCTTTCCTGTCAGAACCTGATAACCTGATAAAGCATATTCCTTAGTTTTACTGCAATAACTTCACTTTTTTATTCAAAGTACACTTTCAGACAGGTTAATTTCCTATATACAGCAACAGGAATTTAAGATGTTGCTTGCGGTTTTATGCAAGATTTCAATTGTGGTTTCTGTTTGTTTTGTCAGGAGAGAAAGGAAAATGGGCGTACTTTGAGGCGGCAGGCTTTCAGCGCTTGCTTTATATAACCGGTAAAAAGAGCTGCCCTGAATCAAGACAGGCAGCTCCTCCAAAAACCGTTGAATTTGCCGAACAATAATAATTTCCATGCAAATCAGTTGATTTTGAACATGGATACCGCGCTCTGAAGTTCTTTCGCCATTTTGTCCAGCTCTCTTGCAAGGTTGGTAAGAACTTCTGCGCTTGCCATCTGCTCCTGCGTACTTGCCGATACTTCTTCGGAAGTTGCTGCAGCTTCCTCTGATACCGCTGAAATATTTTCTACTGCCGAGAGGGTTTTCTGCCTGAGTGCCAGCATGTCGCCCACCGAGTTTTCCACTTCGGTCATATATTCCTTGATTTCCCTCATGGATGCAGTAATCTGGTTAAATGCATCATTGGTCTGTTCAACGGCAGCCATTTGATCCTGAACAATGCTGCTGGTGTTTGTTGCTTCAGATACGGCATGTTCAGTTTTATTGTTGATTTCGTTAATTATATTGTTAATCATAATTGAAGCTTCTTTTGTCTGATCGGCAAGTTTTCTTACCTCATCTGCAACCACAGCAAAGCCGCGGCCCGCTTCGCCTGCACGCGCCGCTTCTATGGCGGCGTTCAGAGACAGCAGGTTAGTCTGATCGGATATACCAACGATAAGTTTGGTTATCTTGCGAATTTGCCTCATGTCATTGTTAAGGCTGTTTAATTCTTCAACTATTCTCAGCGAGGCTTCCTTTGTCTGGTTGGCCCTGTCGTTAAGGATTTTTACCCTTTCTATAGCTTCGGTACTTGTTTCTTCGGTATTTGCTATAAGGCCTGCCATGTTCGAGAGTTTTTCAGTCATCTTGTTAATGCTGTCGGAAAGATCATTCATGTATTCCACGGTCCTGGACACTTCTTCTGCCTGTTCAGAAGAACCTTTTGCAACTTCCTGCAGGGTCAGTGCAATCTGCTCCGATGAGGCAAGGGATTGCTCGGAAGATGCAAATATCTTTTCTGCGCTTGCTGATACATTGTTAACCGAAATCTGAACTTTCTCAATCAGCTTCTTGATATTACTAATCATATCATCAAAATGGGTTATTACTTCACCGATTTCGTCCTTGCTGTTGTCAGTTACGGTTTTGGTGAAGTCACCGGATCTTGCGTTCCTCATCAGGCCTGCAAGGGTGGCAAGCGGCGAGGAAATATTGTTGGAGATAACAATGGAAAGAACCACCGACAGTATTATGGCTATTCCCAGCGTGAATGCTATGGAGGTTCCGATGGTATTTGCTGCGGAATTTATAAATGAATATGGTGTAACAGTTACCACGTAAAAAGGTGTATTTAAGAAATGATAAAAATTACAGTAGGAATTTTCGTCCAGATGAATGTTAAAACCACCGTACAGATTGTCTTCGGTTATTCTTTCTGAAACGATTGTATTTATCAGGTCGGGATATGGATATACCGTTCCGGGGGTTTTAGACTCATCACTGGAATACACGATGGTTCCGTTTTCAGTAAGAAACAGCAGTTCAACCCTGTCATCAAACTTAAGGGTATCAAACAACTGGTTCAATGAAGTACTGCTAAAAACAATATAAAAGTTTCCCAGCCATTCGTTGGTCGAAATATGTACAACTCTTCTCGCATAGATGATTTTATTTTCGAAGTTGTACCACTTATAGCTGTATCCTCCTTCGGTAAATTGTTCGTTCAACTGCTCGTAATCAATATTGTCAGAAGCTGTGCCCACGTATATGGTTGAATTTCCGGATGAAACCAGGCGCAGTTCAGCCACGCTTTTGTTCTGGGTTGCAATGACTGTCATTTCCTTATGAATTTCGTTATAAGCCACTCCCTTATCATATACCGGAAGTTGATCGTATTCATAAAAGCGACTTTGCAGGAAGCTAGAAAAAAGAAAAGAATTTGTGGATTCGGTTACCTTGGTTAATTCACCTGAAATATTTCTGCCGAACTGAATCACCGTTTGTTCGGTATATTGCTTAACAGTACCTGAAAGGAGTGTTTTTGCGCTGCTGAATGATATTAATCCCAGTATGAGCTGCGGAAGAATCGATATGATAAAGAAGGCAATAATGATTCTTTGACGTATCTTGATTTTTCTTAGAATACTTGTTTTTTTCACTTCAATTGTACCTGATATTTCTTTTTTCCGCAGCAAGAACGTTTTTTTTACTTTTTCGGTAAAGTGTAAAATTTTCTCCCTGAGTTTTTCAGACATATAAAATCACCCGCATTTTATATGTTATGTGAAATTTTTACAAATAAAATATAGAAATTAATATGCACTTTTGTTATTTTTATCGACAAACATCCTGAGAAGTTAAATATCTAAAACAGTGGAATATTTTTCTTTAATTGCATTCAATTTTATTTATCTTCGTGCCATAATAATGATGTCGGAATCAGACATTGCAATTTAAAACTGCGTATTAATTATAACAGATAACTGTGTAAACAAAAATGATTTACAGGTAATCCCGCGTTATGACGTAATTTACTGCTGAAGGGAAAGTAAATGGAAGACAAGATGATTGTTGAAAAATGTCTTAACGGCGATATTGATTCATTTGAATACCTTGTTGCAAAATACAAGAAGCTTGTGTATTCCATTGCCATCAGCTTTTTTAAGGATCCGCATCTTGCTGAGGACATAACACAGGAAGTGTTCTTCAAGGCGTACAGAAAACTTGACATGTATGATACCGGTATGAAATTCTCATCGTGGATCAGCAGGATAGCGCATAATACCTGTATTGATACACTGAGAAAAAATAAAAACTATACCGTAGCTGCCGAGGAAAACCCTGTAGTGGAAGATACAACTGAATCTGCTGATGATATACTTATAAACAAGGAAAAAAAGCAATGGCTTGAAGAGCAGATCCGTCTGCTTAAACCTGGGTATAAAACCCCGTTGCTTCTTTTTCACCAGGCGGGATTAAGTTATGAGGAAATTGCAAAAGTTATGAATGTACCTCTGAGTATAGTAAAAAACAGGATATACAGGGCCAGGAAAATGTTAAAGGAAAAGATGGCTGAATATTTCGGGGAGGCATAATTATGCATATTAGTGAAAAGGAAATATCATTGTACCTCGACAATATGCTGGATTCTGAAAGACGAAAAAAACTCGAGGAACATATTTCTGTATGTCAAAAATGCAGCAGTACATTAAATGAATGGAAGAGCCTGTATTTTCTCCTCGGACAGCTTGGCACCGAATTTGAACTTGACGGCCTGGAGAGCAAAGTTATGCGGAAAATAAAAAAACGTCAGCCCGAAAATCCTGCAGGCCGGGAAAAATTAAAGATTCCTGTACCTGCTCTTGTATTTGCTTCCCTTATTGTTCTTATGCTTAATCTGTTCTTCGAACAGGTAATCGGTTTCATGAATAAATTTTACAGCAATACCCTTGCTTTTGTACTTGACGAAAGCCTTGAGTTCATAAACACTGCCAAGTGGGAAGCCCTGGATCTGATAGAGATGTTCAGAACCATGGAGATGACCGGGCTGGCTGCCTGTATCATTTTAATTACCGGAGGAATATATTATGCCGTAAACAGAAAATCTGTCAGAAAAGTCTGAGTCTCCTGGAAAAACAGCATATATTATTTCCTTGGACAAATAATATATTTGAAAACCCTGCACTGTCATTGTATAATTAGGTATGACAGAAATTTGTCGTGTGACGGAAAATAACCTGGCATTTAAGAGAATTAAGGTTTAGCAGGGGGAACTGGAATGATCAGTAAGGAAATAACAATAAAAAATGAATCAGGCCTGGAGTCAAAAGTTGCTGCAAGGTTAATTCAAAAAGTATCAGGTTATGAATCCAATATATGGATTCAAAAAAACGATCGCAGAGCTAATGCCAAAAGTCTTTTGGGAATTTTGTCCCTCAGCATCAGCAGGGGCGAAAAAGTGTTGCTGATAGCTGATGGGCCGGATGAGCAGCTTGCCATAAACGAACTTGAAATGTTCGTTGAAAGGGGTATGACGGAATAACGCTGTCAGAAAGCGCAAATGCTATGGATAATATCAGGAACATTCTGGAGAATATCCCGGAATCGCCCGGGGTATATCTGATGAAGGACAAGTCGGGCAGGATTATATACGTCGGTAAGGCAAAGGTTTTGAAAAACCGTGTTAGGCAGTATTTTCAGAATCCTGAAGAAAAAGATCCGAAAACTAAAACCCTTGTATCCAAGATAAACAGTATAGAAACCATTGTAACCGAAACAGAGGCAGAAGCCCTGATTCTTGAAAATACTCTGATTAAGCTGCATAAACCGAGATATAACATTCTTCTGAAAGATGACAAGACATATCCTTATATAAGAATTACCGTTCAGGAGCTGTTTCCTAAAATTGAACTGACGAGGATAATAAAAAAGGACGGGTCAAGATATTTTGGCGCTTATACGAAAGCGGCCGACGCCCGGAAATCCCTGGAAGTTTTAAGAAAAATATTTCCTCTCAGGACCTGCAACAGGCAAATCAAGGAGGGCGATAACCAGCGCCCATGTCTCTTTTATCATATTAAACTTTGCTCCGCTCCATGTGCAGGACTGATTAGCAATGAAGAGTACAGGGAAATTGCCAGGGAAGCCTGCAGGTTTCTTGAAGGCAGGCAGGATGAAATACTGAACGAACTTCAGAAAAAGATGCAGGAATATGCGGAGAATCTTGAATTTGAAAAGGCTGCTTCGATGCGCGACAGAATTATGAGCATAACAAGAATCACTGAAAAACAGGTGGTTCTTTCGACAAAATTCGAGGACAGGGATTTGTGTGCATTGGTTCGTGACGAGATTAACAGCCTGGTAATTGTGCTTTTTGTCCGCGGCGGAAAGCTGGTGGGCAAAAACGTCAATTACATGGAAAAAACATACAATATGGCTGATGAGGAAATAATGGAGACATTCCTGATCCAGTTCTACGGAAACGGCCGTGAAATTCCACCGGAAATACTGCTGACGCATAATCCCGCCAACAGTGAAATTATTGAGCAGTGGTTGAAAACTGTCCGCGGCAGGGCTGTGAAGGTTCATGTTCCCGTGCGCGGGGACAGAAAAAAACAGATGGAATTGGCAATAAAAAATGCCGAGGAAGAATTCCTTAAATTCAGGCTGAATTATTCAAACAGGCAGGAAAATATTGAAAAAGCTCTTGAAAAACTTCGTCATTTCCTTGATTTACCTGATGCGCCGCGAAGAATCGAGGCATATGACATTTCAAACACGGGAAAACAGGGCATGGTTGCAGGCATGGTTGTATTTGAGGATGGTGAAAAAAAACCGTCACATTACAGGAAATTTGAGATAAAAAATGTGGATATACAGAATGACTATGCCTGCATGCAGGAAGTACTTTACAGAAGGCTTAAGAGACTGAAAGACGGGAGCGAAGATGCAAGTTTTTCCGAAGTGCCCGAGCTGCTGCTGATAGACGGAGGAATAGGCCATGTCCATGCTGTTGCTGAAGTTCTTTCAGAGCTTGGAATGAGTTTTCCCGTTGCCGGCATGGTCAAAAATGAAAAACATCAGACTCAAAAGCTGGTTAATGATACGGCCAGCATTGAACTTAAGGAAGAACCGGAGCTTTTTTCTTTTATTGCCTCGATTCAGGAGGAGGTCCACCGTTTTTCGTTAAGTTTTCATAGGCTGAAAAGAAAAAAAATTCAGCGTGCCTCAGTACTTGACGATATTGAAGGTATTGGCCCCAAAAAGAAGAAAGCACTTTTAAAGGAATTCGGTTCGGTTCAAAGGATTCGTGAAGCCACTGAGGATGAACTCTGCAGGGTTAAGGGCATAAGCAGGAAACTTGCAAAGCAAATTAAGGAAGCCCTTCGTTAGGCCGATTTTTTGTAATATTCCGTGGGCATGGACCATAATAATAAAATACGTAAATGGAGTCCATGAAACGGTGTTATTATGGCTTATGCGCTGGTTCTGTCCTCGGACGTACCTGATGGGAATAAAACCGCCCAGACGTTTGAAAAGATTATTAATATCTTTTGGCCGTTTTTTCCTGCCCCCGTCCAGGTAAACTTGGAAGAAATAGATGACGGGCTTTTCCTGTATATCATTACAATGCCCCATCCTGAAATTTACCGGTCTAAAAACCGAACCGGAAGAAAACTTACTCTTAAAAAGTGGATGTCATCCATAGACAGAAACAACATAGAGCATTATCTTCTTGAACCTCTGCTGAAGGAATATATCAGCGGTGAATGGATACGGGATGAGAACGAATATATTGCCGAAAGCATACGCAGAAACATACATCTGCTTTTTGCATCCGAGCCGCTGAAAGGCCTTGAATTGCAGACGATGACGGTTACGCTTTCGGGAGCCGGAAAGCAATATATCAGACCGAACCTGATAAGTGTGCTGAGAAACTTCCGTATGGTAAATTTTATAATTTCGGATGATGTGCCCGAGGATACCTGGGATGAGTTTATGGCTGAAACGGGTGTTCCCGTCTGCATTACAGATGATTTGGCCGTGCTTTCAAGAAGTGATGTATGGATTTCATATGATAAAACCGATGTTGATTTTCCCTTTGACGGTATTAAAATTTCCGCCTGCGCAAAAAATATTGTCTGCCCGAAACACAAAAAGAAGTACCGGATAGGTTATGTTTTCCGGAGGAAATTGCTGAAAAAGCTTGGAACAGCGTTGGTACAGAGATTTGATAACCAGTTGCTGGCGGAGTTTTTACTGAATATGATTATAAAAAGGAAGGGCATTCCAATAACAGAGGCTGAGGAATTGCTTGGCGTAAGAATCGCGGTTTTATCGGCTGAATCACAGGGGTTGTATTCTTGACATAACAGAATGTGTGCATTATAATGTTAGCAATGCAATGGGGGAAGTAATTCTCCCATTATAAACTTTTTGAGCATAATATATATGGATCAAAAGGGGATTTGTATGTGTCAGTCAGTAATCCCGGTGAGGCGCGGCAGTAAAATATTACAGGAATAAAAGTCAGTTAAGCGGATAAATTATTATAACCTTTGCATATGTTCAACGGGGATTACAGAGAGAAATTTAAAAAAGGAGTAATCATTGCATGAGTGGCAAAGAAATATATTTGACATATGAGGGACTTAAAAAACTTGAAGAGGAACTTGAACGCTTAAAAGGGGAAAAAAGACGTGAAATTGCTGAAAGGATAAAACAAGCACTGGCATTCGGGGACATTTCTGAAAATTCGGAATATGATGAGGCAAAAAACGAACAGGCGAAAAACGAGCTTCGTATTGTACAGCTGGAAAATATGCTGAAAAATGCCGTTGTAATCGATGAGGACGAAGTAGATACCAATTCGGTACGTTTGGGAACCCGCGTCAAGGTTTATGATATGGATCTTGATGAAGAAATGGATTATTATATTGTGGGATCAACTGAAGCCGATCCGCTGGAGCAGAAAATATCAAATGATTCACCGGTAGGAAGGGCGCTTATGGGTAAAAAACCCGGCGATATAGTAACCGTGCAGGTCCCCGACGGCACTGTAAGGCTCAAAGTGCTTGAAATATACAAATAATTGTGCAGATATTGTTATCGCGGGATTCATAGGGTATAATATGTTTATCAGCAAAACAGTTTACATTACGATGTAAGCTGTTTTTGTGTTATGTTTCGCTTTTTTGGCATTTTTTCCGTCATTGTGCGGAGAAAAATGCAGTAAACTGATTCACAGGAGGACTATAAATGCCGGAGAATTTGAGTCACAACACAGAAGATGTTCAGGAATTGAATGAAATACTGAAGATTAGAAGGCAGAAGCTCAGCTATCTTCAAAATATTGGTAAAGATCCTTTCAAGATTGTGAAGTATGATGTTACTCACAAAACTAAGGAAATTAACGAAAGTTTTGAACAGTTTGATGGAAAAGAGGTTTCTGTTGCAGGCAGATTAATGGCTAAACGCGGAATGGGTAAGACCAGTTTCTGCGATCTGCATGACAGGGACGGGAAAATTCAGCTGTTTGTCCGTATCAACGAGCTGGGTGAAGAAGAATACGAGGAATTCAAAAAACTGGATATCGGTGATATTATAGGCGTCAAGGGAACGGTTTTCAAAACGAAAATGGGTGAAATAAGCATCAGGGTTCATGAATATACCCTTTTGTCAAAATCGTTAAGACCTCTTCCCGAAAAGTTCCACGGGCTTAAGGATACCGATACGCGCTATCGCCAAAGGTACCTTGACCTCATTGTTAACCCTGAGGTCAGGAATACTTTTATAATGCGAAGCAGAATAATATCCGCAATAAGAAGTTTACTGGACAGCAGGGGTTTCCTTGAAGTTGAAACTCCTATTCTGAATTTAATTCCCGGCGGTGCAAATGCAAGGCCTTTCATAACCCACCATAATACTCTGGATTTGGACATGTACCTGCGTATTGCACCCGAACTTTATTTAAAGACACTGATTGTCGGCGGTCTTGAAAAGGTATACGAGCTGGGAAGAATGTTCAGGAATGAGGGCATGTCTGTTAAGCATAATCCTGAGTTTACGCTGCTGGAAGTATATGAAGCCTATACCGATTATCACGGCATGATGAAACTAACGGAAGATCTTTATATTCATGTTGCGGATACTGTTCTTGGAACAAGAAAGCTCGAGTATCAGGGTCAGGAGATCGATTTGTCGCTGCCATGGGCGCGTATGACTATGACCGAAGCAGTAAAAAAATATGCCGGTGTTGATTTTGATGCCATTACATCAGATGAAGAGGCAATCTCTCTGGCGAAAGAAAAAGGCCTTGATACTGAGGGTAAAACCAAGAAGGGTGAAATACTGAACCTGTTTTTTGAAGAGTTTGTGGAACATCACCTGATACAGCCTACTTTTATTATGGATTATCCGGTTGAGGTTTCTCCGCTTACAAAGAGGAAACCCGACAAACCTGAACTTACCGAACGGTTTGAACTGTTCATAATGGGCCGCGAAATGGCAAATGCCTATTCTGAGCTGAATGATCCGATTGATCAGAAGGAAAGATTCCTGGCCCAGGTAAGAAAACGGGAACAGGGCGATGAAGAAGCCAATATGATGGATGAAGACTATATAATAGCACTGGAACATGGCCTTCCTCCCACCGGCGGACTTGGCGTGGGGATCGACAGGCTTGTGATGCTGTTTACCAATTCTTATTCCATACGTGATGTATTGCTGTTCCCAACGATGAAGCCAAAGGAATAGGTTTGATTTAAAGGGGGGTGCTTCCGTGAATCAGATGGACAGGGATCAAGCGCTGGAAATCATGGAGCTTAGTCCTGATGCAACGAGGGATGATATTGCAAAAAGATACGGGGTTTTAACCAGGAAATTCAGAAGCATTGAAAAGGACGAAAGAGGATATACGATTGAAGATGTTACCGAGGCTTACAATTTCCTGATGGGCATAACATATATGGACAAGAATGAAGAGGAGCGGAAGAAGGCGCTGCGTGAAAATCCTCCCCTGCTGGCAAGAATTCTCAGGGTAGATCCCATAAAACTGGAGAATTTCTTTCACTATTATAAAATACATATGATAGTCGGGCTTGTGGCAGTGATTGTACTGATTTTTTCAATACGGAGCTGTGTCAACCAGGTGAATCCTGACTTTACAATCATATGTTACGGAAAACTGTTTGCCCAGGATCAGACAGCCGTTGAGAACAATGTAAAGGAAAGGGTAGCAGGAATTAATGCGCCGTCAGTCCAGGTTTTCAGTACAGCCATTGAAGATCCTCAGTATCTGTATGCTACACAGATGAAATTTGTCGCAATGATAGCAGCCCAGGAAGTGGACGTTATTATTATGGACAGGGAAAACTTCGATGTTTACGCTTCTCAGGGTGTATTTCTTCCGCTTGACGATTTGGCTGACGAATGGGAATTCCCTGAGGAAAGTTATGTTCGCGGAAGCGAGATGATTGACGAAGACGAAAACGGCGAACCGGTTTACGGCCCCGAACGTATTTACGGTATAGATATAACCGAAACTGATTTCATCAAGGATAACGGAATATATGCAAACAGCGCAGTAGTTGGTATATGTCGCAATACTCAAAAGGTGGAGAGCTCCGTGGAGTTTGTCGGCAGTTTGAGTGAATAAGTAAGGAAAGATTCTGAATCAAAGGGGGAGTGTTTATGTTCGAAATAACAGTGGATAACCGCAGCGACAACGGGAAAATACGAATTATACTAAGCGGGGAAATAGATATAGCCACTGCGCCTGAGTTCAAAAACAGGCTTTACGAAATAATTGGCGACGGTACAAAGGATATAGAGCTTGTCTGTGACGGGCTGTCATATATTGACAGTACCGGACTTGGAATTTTGGTGGGAGCGCTGAAAAGGGTAAAAAGCCATCAGAACAATGTATATATATACCAGCTTAGAGAAAACATTAAGAAGCTTTTCCGGATTACAGGTCTCGATAAAGTATTTATCCTGGAGGAAGCCGTATGAGCGGAAACTATGATGAAATTGTGATAAATATTCCCAAAAAAGCCGAGTATCTGAGTTTTGTCAGGCTGGCCGTATCCGGGCTGGTGTCAAAGATAGGATTTGATATTGATATAGTTGAAGATATCAAGGTAGTTGTTTCTGAAATATGCTCAAGGATTGTTTCATCCGACTGTGTTACCAGCCAGTATTACGACGTCAGGTTCAAGCTGTATGAAAACGGTTTTCAGGCTTTTTTCAAAGTGCCAAACTGTCTTGCCGAGAATTTGTTTGAAGGTGATTCCGGAGAATTTGCGAAGGCAATTATTTCATCCTTAACAGACGAGTTCAGCATCGCGTGCGATGACGACTGTGTAATAACCATTGGAAAAAATTTGGGGGATTCCGTTAATGGATAAAAACAAGGAGAACCAGAACGAAGTTTCCGACAAGGTTTTGTTTGAACAGTACCGGAAAACCAAAGATGTGAACATTCGTAACGAAATTGTTTCCAGATACCTGTATCTGGCTGAAATTCTTGCAAAGAAGTTTATCAACAGGGGCGTGGAGTATGACGATTTGTACCAGGTTGCCTGTATGGCGCTGATAAATGCGGTGGAACGTTTTGACATAAATGCAAATGTGAAATTTGTAAGTTTTGCTACACCTACTATTATAGGAGAAATTAAGCGGTATTTCCGTGATAAGGCATCGGTAATCCGTGTGCCGAGAAGAATATACGAAATTTATCAGAAAGTCAATCAGACAAGGGAACTTCTCATGCAGAAAAACGGAAGGGCGCCAAGGGTTGATGAAATCGCGGAATACCTGAATCTCAGTGAAGAGACAATTCTCGAAATCATTGAATCCTGGAATGTATACAAGATTCAGTCATTTGATCAGACTGTATATGATGATGACGATCTGGAACTCTATGAAGCTATAGGAGAAGATGATGAAACCTTTGAAAAAATTAACAACAGGGATTTTCTTGAAAAGTCAATGAAGCATTTCAATGATACCGAGAAAAAATTTATCAGGCTGAGATATTTTGAAAACAGGACGCAAAAGGAAATTGCTGAGGATTTTAAAGTGTCACAGATGTATATCTCAAGGCTTGAACGAAAAACTTTGGAGAAATTCAGAAGGATTTTGAGAAAATAACGGTTTTGGTGGTATATAATTAACAGAATTCAATTATCGGTGTTTCACTTGCCAAGGTGAGACCAGTGGAGCTGATCGGATGAAAGTAAGAAAGATTTACCGGGGATTTATAGTAAATGATGCAGAAGCTGTATGCGAAGCGGTAAGAAGCATTATTTCGTGCTTGGAAAATTCATTTGGAATAAACAGCGATCAGTCCTTTGATATAAGAATTATACTCAGCGAACTTCTGCAGAATGCAATTGAGCATGGAAACCTTCTGGACTGCAGCAAGAAGGTTTATATGGATGTATGTATCAGGGAAAGGGATATTCTGAATATAACAATAAAGGACCAGGGACAGGGATTTGACGTGAGGAAGATTTTTGACATGAATAACAACAAGGTGGAGTGTAACACCGATGTGTTTGAAATTCCTGAATGCGGCAGAGGTTTGCAGATAGTCAGGAGTTTATGTGACGATATATCATTCAATCATAGAGGTAATTGTGTTACGGTGAAAAAGAGGTTGCTGTAATGAATGTGTTCCATTTTATACCATTAAGGTTAGGGAAGGACAAACTTTTTCTGGTCAAAAAGCTTTGATTGTGATAAAATTAGATTAAATAATAACGAAGCTGATTACAGGGAAACCGTACGAATAGATTAGTAACAAGCGGAAACTGCTTCTTGAAGGATTCTGACAGGGATATTCCGCCATGAATGGAGATGATGAACAATGATGAAATGCTCAATCTGCAAAAAAAATATAGCTGTGATTTTTATTACGAAAGTTATTAACGGAAAACAGGAACCCATCGGTTTGTGCATGCAGTGTGCGCAGAAACAGGGGATTGCCCCGTTAAACCATATTCTTCAGCAGACCGGGCTTACGCCTCAGGATATTGAAAACCTGAGCAACCAGATGATGAGTCTGTTTGAAAATATGGATATGAACGGGTTTGATGAAGCTTTTTCCGATAATGAGGAAGGAAGAAACAACCAGCTGCTCAGGCCTTTTGGCAGCATGATGTCCGATGAGAGGGCAGCAGGCGAGGATGACAAAAAGACGGGTAATTACGACGGTGTAAGGATTAAGACAAAGAAACAGGGCAAACGCAAATACCTTGATACTTACGGAATCAACCTGACCGAAAAGGCCGCCAGAGGTGAAATAGACAGGATCATCGGCCGGGAGCGAGAGATTGATCGCGTTATACAGATTCTGAACAGGCGGACTAAGAACAATCCCGTGCTGATCGGCGAGCCGGGTGTGGGAAAAACCGCTATAGCCGAAGGACTGGCTGTGCGTATTGTAAACAGGCAGGTACCTGCAAGATTTTTCTCAACCGAGATTTATATGCTTGATCTGGCTGCGATTGTTGCAGGTACGCAGTTCAGGGGCCAGTTCGAAGCCAGGATGAAATCAATCCTTAAGGAAGCAAAGGAGAACGGCAATATCATTCTGGTGATAGACGAGCTTCACAATATTATAGGGGCCGGTGATGCTGAAGGCGGTGCAATGAATGCGGCCAATATTCTGAAACCTGCCCTTGCCCGCGGGGATGTGCAGGTAATAGGTGCAACAACGCTGGATGAATACAGGAAGCACATTGAAAAGGATGCCGCGCTGGAAAGAAGATTCCAGCCCGTTCTGGTTGAGGAGCCGTCAGTGGCAGAAACCATTGAAATTCTTAAAGGAATTAAAGGCTATTACGAGGAATACCACCATGTAAGGATTCCCGATGACGTTGTAGAATATGCCGTTTATTTGTCTGACAGGTATATAAACGACAGATTCCTTCCAGACAAAGCGATAGATGTAATAGATGAAGCCGGTTCGAGGGTTAACCTGAAGAATCAGGGACTGGTTGAGCTGGAAGCTCTGAAGCTTGAACTGCAGAGAGTTCAGGAAGCAAAGGAGCAGGCAGCTTTGCACGACGATTACAAGAAAGCTGCAGACTATAAAGTTGAAGAATGCAGACTGCAGGAAAGGATAAATAAACTTACGCAGAAACACGGAACAATGGATGTTACAAAGGACGACGTTGCCTTTGTAATTGAATCCTGGACGAAAATCCCGGTAAGCAGGATAACCGAAGAAGAGGCACAGAAACTGATCTCGCTGGAGGAACGCCTGCACAGGAGGGTTGTCGGCCAGAACAAAGCAGTGGAAAGCGTAGCCAGGGCAATAAGGAGAAACAGGTCAGATTTCAGAAAGAAACGCAAACCCAGTTCATTTATTTTTGTAGGTCCCACGGGTGTAGGTAAAACTGAGCTTGCCCGTGCAGTTGCCGAGGAACTGTTCGGCAGCGTTGATGCAATGATCAGGCTTGATATGTCCGAATACATGGAAAAGCATACTGTATCAAAGCTGATTGGTGCACCTCCCGGATATATTGGCTTTGACCAGGGCGGCCAGCTGACTGAAAAGGTTCGCAGACGGCCATATTCGGTAATTTTGCTGGATGAAATTGAAAAAGCCCATCCGGACGTTTTCAATATACTTCTGCAGATTATGGAAGACGGCAGGCTGACTGACAGCCAGGGAAGGACGGTAAGCTTCGAGAATACGATCATAATCATGACATCAAATGCCGGAACAAGTAACCGGGCGCCGGTTATAGGTTATAACAATGAAAACGGTGCCAACCTCGAAAAGCAGATTATGGATGCCGTAAAGAACACCTTCAGGCCTGAATTCCTGAACAGGGTTGATGAAGTGATTGTATTTGAAGAATTGACCAAGGAACAGCTGAACGCAATTGTTGACATGATGATAGAAGAAGTAAGAAGGAATGCTCTTGAAAAAGGTATCGACATTATGGTAAGCAGAAAAGCCAAAGACGTGCTGGTTGAAAAAGGTTACAGCCCGAAATACGGTGCACGGCCGCTTAGAAAGAAGATACAGCAGTATATCGAGGATGAGCTCGCAGAAAGATACCTGAAAGGAGAAATATCCGAAGGTTCGGTTATTTCAGTGGATTATGACGGCGACGGGTTTGTTTTCGCCGTTGAGAAAAAATCATTGCAGACCGTTAATTAAATGAATGGAATATCTCACCAAGATCCGGTTTTTGACCGGATCTTTTTTTATGGCGAAAAATAGACATGCTTGTTTTTCGAATATTTTTTTTTCAAGCATCAAAAAATAAACTTGATTTTCTGATTAAGATCCGGGAGGTTCTTCAATGGTAGGAAGGACACTTAACAGAACAAGATACCTTTGGATAATTGTTATCCTGTCTCTTCTGTTAATTGGCGCAGTTATTCTGTTTTTTGTCCATTCATCGCGTTCCAGGGATCATATTCCGCAGAAAGGAGTATTCGTGCTGAAAGAAGAAAGGAATGTAAAACTGATTTGATTATTGTATCCCGTGCAAGGAGGGGAATGTTATGGAACAGAAAAGGACCAAGGAAGAATATAAAAAATGGGCACAGGAGCAGGCACCGAAAAGCCCTAAGCTTAAAAATTGCGTTATGGCATTTGTAACCGGTGGGGTAATCTGTACAATAGGCCAGTTCATATTAAGAGCTTTGCTGAATGCCGGACTGCCCAAAAATGATGCCAGTTCCCTGACAACTCTTTTCATGATTTTTCTCGGGGCATTTCTTACCGCTCTGAACGTATATGACGAAATCGGCAGGATAGGAGGAGCAGGTGCTGCCATTCCCGTAACGGGGTTTGCGAATTCCATTGTATCACCTGCCATGGAATATAAAAGAGAAGGATATGTTATGGGCGTTGGAGCCAGGATGTTCCTGATAGCAGGACCTGTACTGGTTTATGGGATAATTTCTTCAATTATAGCAGGAATTATATATTATCTTGTAACCTGAAGTTTCGTTCCATGCTTGCCGCGGAAAGGAAGGGTTTGAAAGGAAGGGTTTTATGGGTACAAGGCTGGGAAAGCAGACTGTAAGACTGGACAGTAAGCCTGTAATTCAGTCATGGGCGTCAATTGTAGGAGCAAAGGAAGGTAATGGCCCGCTGGGCCGGTATTTTGACGAAATAGTGCAAGACGAATATTTCGGTGAAGAAAGTTTTGAGAAGGCAGAGAGCAAATTCCTCAGGGAAACACTGTCAAAAGTACTGATGAAAGGAAATGTTTCACCCGGCGATATTCAGTATATATTTGCCGGAGATTTGCTTAATCAGTGCATTGCTGCAAATTTCGGCTTAAGGGAAAGCGAAATACCGTTTTTCGGGCTGTACGGCGCCTGCTCCACAATGGCGGAATCCCTTATACTAGGCAGCCTCATGGTGGAAGGCGGTTTTGCTGAAAGATGCGTCTGCATAACATCAAGTCATTTTTGCTCAGCTGAAAAACAGTTCAGGTTTCCGCTGGAATTCGGAAATCAGAGGCCGCCTACAGCCCAATGGACGGTTACCGGCGCAGGCGGAGTTATGGTGGGAAAATTCGGCGACGGTCCAAGGATTGTTCATGTCACCACGGGAAAAATCGTTGATATGGGAATAAACGATGCGAACGACATGGGTTCGGCAATGGCACCTGCAGCCTGCGATACGATAACCGCCCATTTCAGGGAAACAGGTCTTCCGCTTAATTATTATGAACTTATAGTTACGGGAGACTTGGGAATGCATGGCAAGAATCTTTGCCTGCAGCTGCTTGAGGAAAACGGCATAGCAATAAAGGAATTTTATGATGACTGCGGGGTTATGATATACGACAGGCAGAAGCAAAGAACTGACTGCGGTGGAAGCGGATGTGCCTGCTCCGCTGTGGTTCTTGCAGGATATATTTTGGAAAAAATGTCCAGACGAGAACTGAACAGGGTTCTTTTTGTGGGAACAGGAGCACTTCACAGCCCCATAAGCGTTCAGCAGGGTGAAAGCGTACCTGCCATAGCTCATGCAGTGGGGATAGAAATGGTATAAACCGGAGGGGTAAAACATATGGAATTTGCCAGAGCATTTTTGGTCGGAGGATTAATCTGCGTTATAGGACAGCTGCTGATTGATTTGACAAAGCTCACCCCGGCAAGGATAATGGTTATTTTTGTCGTGGCCGGAGTTGTTCTCGGTGCATTGGGAATATATCCAATGCTGGTGGAATGGGGTGGTGCAGGTGCAACCGTACCTATAATTGGTTTCGGAAATGTCCTTGCAAAGGGCGTTATTGAGGATGTAAACCAGAAAGGACTGATTGGAGCATTCAGCGGCGGAGTACGTGCCGGAGCTGTCGGAATAGCGGCGGCGGTTTTTTTCGGATATATCATGGCAGTTGTATCAAAGCCGAAAACCAAAAATAAGGCGTAACCGGGGAAATGTCGGTAACTGCGTATTGCACAGGGCACCGGTTTTCATTATAATCAGTATATGGCCTTGGCTGATTATTATTTCCTGTTCAGGCGGAGCATGGCTCCGCCCGGATAGCCATTGCAAAAGAAGAATCAATGAGGTGCCCTGTTATGAAAAAAAGACGTGTGAGACTTATAATCACCATAATTGTAGTAATTGCTGCCGGATGCAGCATTGGTCTTTTGTTGGGTTTTATGATCAATGATGCCGTCAATAACCGGAGCGACGGTTTACATATAACACCGACACCTGTTATATCAGCAGGCGAAAACAATCCGACTCCGGAATCAACTCCAATACCGGCATCTACCGTAACACCCGTTATTACCCCTACTTCCGCGCCGGAACCCACTCCAACCCCGTCTCCATTTGCATCGGTTGAAGTTAAAGGGCTGTACTTAACTGCAAATACGGCAGGAAACCCTTCAAGGCTTCAGCATTTTATTGACTTGGCAAACAGGACCGAAATTAACGCTTTTGTCATAGATGTGAAAGACGATTACGGAAAGATTTGTTATGAAACGCAGGTTCCCCTTGCGCTGAAACATGATGCATGGGAGAAAAAATATGATGTGAAAGAAATTATTCGGAAACTGCATGAAAACAATATAAAAGTAATAGGCAGAGTGGTATGTTTCAACGATCCGCATTTACCTCTGAGGGAGCCGTCATTGAGCCTGAAAAACAGCAACGGTGAGGTTTTTAAAGCCAAGGTGGGCAATAATTCCTATCTGGCATGGCTTGATCCCACAAAGGAAGAGACATGGCAGTATATTATCGACATCGCAAAGGAAGCAATCAGTTTAGGTTTTGACGAGATTCAGTTTGACTATATCCGTTTTCCCGAAACCACGAATTACAAGTATGATATGAGCTATTTCGAAAAGGAGAAAAGCGAATACATTGACGGTTTTATACAGGCTGCAATTGAACAGATGCCCGGTGTTACGCTGTCAGCCGACATATTCGGCAGCATCTGTCTGCAGACAAAAGACGTGGGCGGTATAGGCCAGACACTGGAAACCATAAGCGAACGGATACACTATATTTCACCTATGATTTATCCGTCGCATTTTGCCAACAGCAGCAGCCATTATACAGGAAACGGCGTAGGTACGAATATAAACGGTATTCTGTTTGAAAAACCCGACCTTGAACCCTACAAGGTTATTTATAATACACTTCTGATTACAAAACGAAGACTGGAAAGCAGCGGAATTGACGTTAAGGTAAGACCGTACCTGCAGGGCTTTACCGCTTCATATATTCCTGAAGGTTATTATATGAGTTACGGAGTGGAACAGTACAGGGCGCAAATCCAGGCAGTTTATGATGCCGGATATTCCGAGTGGATATTCTGGAATTCAGGAAACAATTACGTGGAGGATGCCTTCCTTCCTGAATAACTATACGGTGCAGGTACGGAATGTTATTTTAAAAATTTTTATACAGGGGGTAAGCCCGCGATGGAAAACGAAAAACAAATGATAAAGCCGGAAGCTGATAAACATAAGAGAAATACTGTTTCAATAATCGTACTGACTGTATTGGTATTGATATCACTGGCGTTATTGGGACTGTATGCACGATACAGGCAGACACCGTCAGAGCCCGGGGACGATACCGGTCCCACTGCTGCATTGAATTCACCGACACCTGAAGTGACTTTTGCCCCTACTGAAATTCCGTCCCCGACCGAAACTCCTGCCGGGGAACCAACCGTAGCGCCTTCACCCATGCCGGAACCGTCAGTAACCCCGGTACCTAAGCCCGAATTTCAGCCTGTTAAGGCGCTGTATTTAAAACCGGAATCTTTTCAGAATAACAGTCTTCTGGAGCATTACATAGATTTGGCAAACCGTACCGAAATAAATGCGTATGTTATAGATATAAAAAGCGACTGGGGTCTAATAACATACAGATCTGAAATTGAAGACGTGCGCGCTGCGAAGGCATGCCGTGATGACATTGATATCAGGAAAATTATAAAGAAATTCCATGATAACAATATCAGGGTAATCGGGCGAGTGGTTACGTTCAAGGACAGTGTTATAACAAAATACAAGCCAGAGCTGGCAATTCACCATAACGGGAAACTGTTTGACCAGAGCAGTGACGGCAGCGGTGTGTACTGGCTTGATGCGACAAACAGGAAAAGCTGGGATTATATTCTTGCCATTGTGCAGGAAGCGATAAACTACGGATTTGACGAAATACAGTTTGATTATGTCCGTTTCCCCGAGACATCCCTGTACAAGTATGAGCTTTCAAACCTTGAAGAAGGAAAAGAGCGGCGCGAATATATCGAAGAATTCATTGCGTATATCAGGGCTAATGTACCGGAGGGTACAATTCTTTCAGCCGATATATTCGGTATGCCGCTGATTTCGTCCAGGGACCATGGCGAAATCGGACAAACCCTAGAAACCATAGGCCGGAACCTGGATTATATTTCTCCGATGATCTATCCGTCGCATTTCGCAAACAGTGCGCCGAAAGGTTCAATGGCCAACGGGGTCGGACAGGTTATAAACGGAATCAAGTTTACCCATCCCGATCTTTATCCTTATGAAGTGGTTTATAATACTTTACTTGTAGGAAAAAAGAGAATTGAGTCTGTTGAAGGTTATAAGGTAAAGTGCAGACCATATATCCAGGGATTTACCGCTGATTATCTGCCCGACGGCTACTGGAAGAAATACGGCGTGGAAGAATATCGTGCGCAAATACAGGCAGTATATGATGCCGGTTACGAGGAATGGATATTCTGGAATGCACGTAATAATTATGTGGAGGAAGCTTTTCTGCCGGAAGAACATGAATCTGATTAGAAGTTAAATTTAAGCGAAAGGAAGATTTGATATGTCCGTGATAGAAGCCATTATTCTGGGAATTGTCCAGGGGTTGACCGAGTTTCTGCCAGTCAGCAGTTCGGGTCATCTTGTTCTGCTTCAGAAAATTTTTAAAATAGAAGAAGGCGCCATGTCTTTTGACATAGCCCTGCATCTTGCCACATTAATTGCAGTCCTGGTTGTATACAGGAGCAAGATACTTGAAATTATAAGAAATCCCTTTTCAAAACTTCCTGTCTATATCGTCATTGGTACAATTCCCGTGGCGGTTTTCGGAATTCTGCTTAAAGATATCATTGAGTCTTTTTTCGAAACCGGTGCCACACTCGGAACGGGTTTTATCTTTACAGGAATTATATTGATGTATGCTGACAGTACCAGAGACAGAAAGAGGACAACAGAACAGATGAACATAAAGGATCCTTTGCTAATAGGTACGTCGCAGGCAGTTGCGATGCTTCCGGCGGTTTCAAGATCGGGTATGACGGTTTCAGCTGCACTGGCTTTGGGTATTGAAAGAAAAACCGCTGCCGATTTTTCGTTTCTTCTGTCGATTCCTGCAATATTGGGCGCTGTTGCCGTTGATATTTATGACATTGTTAAAACCGGGGAAAGCGGTTTTTCTCAAATAGGTACGATACCACTTGCTCTTGGTATGATTTTTGCGGCTGTGTCTGGTTTTATTGCGGTAAAAACCATGATAAACCTTATACAGAAGCAGAAACTCAGGTATTTTTCCTATTACCTGTGGATAATAGGCGTCCTTGTTCTTGCTGACCAGCTGTTTTTGCATATCTTTTTCTGAGACGGCGGTTAATAGGACTAAAGCCCTATGTTATAATAGTCAATAAGACTATAGAATATTTTGTTGAATTTTGTTAAATTATAATCGAACATTAGCATTTCTCCTGTTTTCGAAGAGCTTTAAAGCTCTCTTTTTTTTTTATTTTCCTGCTTGTTTAGCCAATTCCCTTGAATAAAAAATAATTTTAACATACAATTTACTTTATGAAGCCGGCCTTTTTGTCCCGGCATAAATTTTTGCATGGATTGCGGAGGTTCTCGTGAAAGATACAGTTATACTGGGAATAGAAACAAGCTGCGATGAGACATCGGCAGCCGTTGTTGCCAACGGAAGAAAAGTCTTGTCAAATATAATTGCAACACAGGTAAACCTGCATGCTGAATACGGGGGAGTGGTGCCTGAACTGGCTTCAAGAAAACATGTTGAAGCAATTATTCCCGTTATTGACAAAGCATGCAGGGATGCCGGCGTTGTACTTGCCGAGCTGGACGGGATTGGAGTAACCTATGGCCCGGGTTTGGTCGGAGCGCTGCTTGTAGGGCTTTCTGCAGCAAAAGCAATTGCCTTTGCGCTTGGCAAACCGCTTATCGGTGTCAACCATATTGACGGACATATCTGCGCAAACTATATTGCCCATGAAGAACTGGAACCTCCTTTTATTTGCCTGGTTGCTTCAGGCGGGCACAGTCATATAGTACATGTGGAGGATTACAGGAAAACCGTTGTGCTCGGACGTACACGTGACGATGCTGCAGGAGAGGCTTTTGACAAAATAGCAAGAGTCCTCGGCCTGGGTTATCCGGGTGGTCCAAAAGTCGAAAAAAAAGCGATGAAAGGTAATCCGCATTCTTTCAAATTCCCAAGGGTGAAGTTCAAGGATTCGCCTTTCGATTTCAGCTTCAGCGGACTGAAAACCGCGGTGATTAATACAGTCCATCAGTTCAGGCAGAAAAACGAACAGGTTCCTGTGGAGGATATTTGTGCTTCCTTTCAGAAAGCAGTGGTGGATGTGCTTGTGGACAATACGATAGAAGCGGCAGTTAAGGCTAAATCACGGACGGTATGTCTTGCAGGCGGGGTGGCGGCAAACAGTTTTCTGCGTGAGAGCTTTGAAAAAGTATGCTCAGATGCAGGAATAAGGCTTTTTTATCCTCCGCTGAAACTGTGTACCGACAATGCAGCAATGATTGCGTCATCTGCATATTTTTCCTTCGTTGCAAATGATTTTGCGCCTGAAACTCTGAATGCAATACCGGGATTGGATCTGGGGGAAAAATAAATGGACTTTGCAATTTTTAATATATTGCATGCGATTATTTTTAACATGTTAATAAAATAATATTATCTGTGAATACTGTGGAAAAGTCATATTTTTTCGGAAATATTACCGGGCCTGGCTGTGGATAAAGTTGTGGAAAATGTGGATGTTTATCTGTTGATAATGTGACAAAATAACATAAAAAACAAAAAAAATTGCAAAGTTTTTGTCGAATTTTACCATATAAATGTCCCCACTTCTGAGATGATGTGTTACATATTCAATTTCCCGCATGACTTAATAATTATTTTATAAATGTATTATTCTTAGAATTTATGTCAATACTTAAATTAAAGTGATAAATTCGTCAGTGATGATAACTTAGAGATTTTGAAAATAAAGTTTTATTGTATACAAATGAGGTGGGGATATGCAGACTGTTATAAACGGAAAAGAAAAAAGCATGGTAAAAAATCTCGCTGTCGCATTGTTTTATACCGTTTTGTTCATTGTTCTGCTGTTAAGCTATTACTCAGAAAGGATCAACCAGGATTTGTCCAACAGCCTGATACGTCTCCATATTGTGGCTAAAAGCGACAGCATGCAGGATCAGGCACTGAAATACCGTGTCAGGGATGCAGTTATCGATTATATGGCCGGTAAAATGAGCGGCCTTAAAAATAAAGATAATGCAGTGTCTTTTATCAAGAACCATTTGGGTGAGCTGGAACAGGCGGCCAATAATGCAATTGCTGAAGCAGGCCTGAATGACCATGCCAGGGTTTCATTCGGAAAGTATGCCTTCCCGTCAAAGCAATATGGCAACGTTATACTTCCGGCAGGTTTTTATGACGCCCTGAAAATTGAAATAGGCGAAGCAAAAGGACAGAACTGGTGGTGTGTAATGTTTCCGCCACTTTGCTTTACCGAAGATGCCAAGGGAAAGCTTGACGATGAATATATTGGTATTCTTAAGGAAGAACTTTCCGAAGAAGAGTTTAAAATTATTATAAATGACGGGGAAAAGGAAATACCCGTGGAGATAAAATTTAAAATAGTTGAGATATTCCAGGAATCTAAAATTAAGATTGCATCGCTTTTCAGGGGATTAGTAAACGCAGAATAATTTTTTACAGCTATTTGTTGATTTCGGTTTTATTGTTTGGTAAAATCACGAAAGGGATCAGGTGATCCCATATTAAGCCGAAAATCCGAAAAACGGCTAATGCCTTCTGCCTGATTTGCAGAAGCGTTAGCTTTTTGTTTTGCAAAAAAGAAGGGAAGCTGAATGCATGGACTTATAAAAACCATAAGTCACTATAAGGATGTTGTTTTGCTTGGTTTTATTGCTATTCCCGTCGGGATTGCCGTAGGCGCGGCTGAGGCTCTGTTCGGAAGAGGTTTGGAGGAAATAACCGGAATAAGGGAAAAATTCACTTTTCAGCTGACACCTTTTCTTCCCCTTGCAGGAATGCTTATTGCATATACATATTTCAGGATAGGGAAAAACTGTGCAAAAGGAATGTCGATTCTTTTTTCCGCGGCGTTTAATGAGAAGGAAAACATACCTATGAGGCTTGTGCCGTTGCTCATGGGCAGCACATGGATAACCCATCTGTTAGGAGGAAGTGCTGGTCGCGAAGGTGCAGCGGTCCAGATTGGCGGAACCATGGCATATTCAGTGGGAAAACACCTGAATACCAGCAACGCTTCCAGAATTATGCTTATTGCAGGTATGGCAGCAGGTTTTTCAGGGATGTTCCAGACACCGCTGGCAGCAATTTTTTTTGCAATGGAAGTCCTTACTGCAGGCGTGGTGGAGTACGGTGCATTGTTCCCATGTATAACAGCGTCTTTTGCAGCATGCTATACTTCTCATGCACTGGGGCTTGAGAAATTTACCGCAAATTTGCCGGATTCACCGGGTTTAAGTACATACTTTATTTTAAAAACCGCATTGTCGGGCATTCTTTTCGGTATTACAGGGGGGTTGTTTGCATATGCCTTAAACCTCTCAAGGAAGTATTTCGGCGAAAGAATAAGAAACCCGGTATTAAGGATTTTTATTGCGGGGTGCATACTGAGCGTTTTGCTTCTGGTTCTGCATTCCGGAAGGTATTCAGGCTCGGGTGAAAATCTTATTGCAGCATCATTTTCCGGCGAAAAGTTGTACATATACGACTGGATATTTAAATTTTTGCTTACAATTCTGACTATGAGCGCCGGTTTCCAGGGAGGAGAGGTAACGCCGCTTTTTTCAATAGGTGCAACGCTTGGTGCTGTTATATCACCTGTTTTGGGACTTCCCGCCGAGTTCGCGTCGGCCTTGGGGTTTATTGCCGTGTTCGGCGCGGCAACAAATACCATTCTTGCTCCCGTTTTTGTAGGGGCAGAGGTGTTTGGATATGACTATCTTCCGTATTTTTTTATAGTTTCAGCGGTCGCTTACGTTTTCAACGGGAATAAGTCAATTTACTCCTGTCAGAGGATCTGGAACGGTTTGGTAAACGGACATACCGCTGAGCAAACTTGACACACTTCGCATGACTTGACGTTACATGAAAAGATCGTTATTATTTTAATGACATACAATTTCTGGATATTATGTTTTATACAGTAATCATCATGGAACTCGCTGTTAATTCAGACTGTTGGAGTTGATCCTGTGGATATTTGGAATGGTATAGGCATATTGTACGAGGACAATCACCTGCTTGTGGTGGAAAAGCCGGCAAATGTACCGGTACAGGCAGACAGCAGCGGAGATCCTGATTTGTTGACAATGCTGAAAGGATACCTTAAAGAAAAATACAACAAGCCGGGCAACGTGTATCTGGGATTGGTGCATCGGCTGGACAGGCCTGTGGGGGGTGTAATGGTTTTTGCAAGGACTTCAAAAGCAGCCTCCAGGTTGTCGGAACAGATCAGGGACCGGAAAATGGAAAAAGTTTATCTTGCCGTAACCGAAGGTTTATTTGAAACAGAAAGCGGTTTTTGCTATAATTTTATGGTAAAAAACAGGAAAGAAAACAGGGTTGAAATTGTTCCGGAAGGTACTCCTGATTCATATGAAGCTGTCCTGCAGTACAGTGTTGTTGGCAGATGCAGCGGAATGACACTGGTGAGAATAAACCTGATTACCGGAAGACCCCACCAGGTAAGGGTACAGTTATCCCACAGCGGGCACCCTATTGTAGGCGACGCAAAGTACGGAAAGACAAAAAAAGGCAGTACAACCGACAATCTGGCCCTTTGGTCTTATCAGTTGACTTTCAGGCATCCTGTAAGGGATGAAATGATGACTTTTATTTCAGAACCACCCGGATGCTTTCCGTGGAACTTGTTCAGGATACATTAGGAATTAGCTCTCGGTTTGATGCTGTAACAGTTTAGGTATATTTTTGCCGACCAATAACACAAATTGGAGAGGTAATAATGACCGAAAACCTGCATTCAGGCCACAGGGAAAAACTGAAACAGCGCTTTATTGAGGAAGGGCTGGAAAACTTTGAAGATCACCAGGTACTGGAGCTGCTATTGTTTTATTCCATACCAAGACGGGATACCAATGAGATTGCTCACCGGCTTTTGAGAAAATTCGGGACACTTGAAGCGATATTTGATTCTTCGCCGGAACAGCTGGTGTCAGTAGGCAAGGTCACAAAAAACACCGCCGTGCTTTTGACAATGATTCCTGAACTTGCAAGAAAATATATGCTGCTTAAGCAGGGCAAAAAACCGGTACTCGACAGTTCGGTCAAAGCCGGTCAGTATGTCACAAAACTGTTTATAGGCAGGAATTATGAAGCTTTCTATGTATGCTGCCTTAATTCGCAGAATCAGCTGAATTATGCCGCCCTTGTCCACGAAGGGACAATAAACGAAGCCCCTGTTTATCCAAGGCTGATTGTTGAAACAGTGCTGAGGTATCAGGCGAACAGCGTGATTCTGGCTCATAATCATCCCGGAGGGAGTTTAAAGCCTTCAGCGGCGGATATAGAAGTAACAAGGAGAATTTCTGAAGCGCTTAGAACCATATCAGTTAAAGTTGTGGATCATATCATTGTATCCGGAAATGATTATTACAGCTTTGCTGAGAATGGTCTAATATAATAAATCAATTATGCAAGGAAAGGAGAGAAATTACGTTTTTCGTAATTTAAACAGCCATGAGTTTGCCGAAATTCGGAGAAAATCCTTCTTATGACTGCTGGTTGTCTTACCGCAGGATAGAAAACCCTGAAATATTAAAGGATTATACCCAAATTTTTTCGGGCATTTCCGTGTATGGCGATTCTGCCGTCATAAAGACCGCTGTGAATGAGCTGAAGTTTGGAGTGGAGAAAATGCTTGGGATTGTTCCCGGGCTTGAAGGCAAAGGCAGCTGCAAAGTCCTGATAGGCCTCTGCGGGGAAATAAAAGACCTTTCTGAAGAAGAGGCTTCCCGCATTGAAGATGAAGGCTATATTATAAAATACCAGGACGGAAAGATAATAATATCCGGGAAAACCGACAAAGGTGTGTTATACGGCGTATTTGCATTCTTGAGGCTTCTGCAGCTGGAAAAACCCGCAGCGGAGCTGAACGTTGTCAATAACCCTGCCAACAAGTTCCGCATGATTAACCACTGGGACAACATGGACGGTTCAATAGAGAGAGGATATGCGGGAAGGTCTATTTTCTACAAGGACAATGATTTTGTTGCCGACAAAAGGAGAATAAGAGATTATGCAAGGCTTCTTGCATCGGTGGGGATAAACGGGATAGTGCTTAACAATGTTAACGTCCATGAATATGAGACCCGCCTGATTACAAAGCGTTATCTTCCCGAAGTGGCTGCGGTTGCGGATATATTCAGGAAATATGGGATTTCGGTTTTTCTTTCGGTAAATTTTGCAAGCCCGGTTGAGCTGGGTGATCTTCCCACGGCTGACCCGCTGGATGAAAGGGTACAGCGATGGTGGTGTGACCGGGCCAGGGAGATTTACGGTTTTATACCTGATTTCGGCGGTTTTCTTGTAAAAGCCGACTCAGAATTCAGACCCGGTCCGTTTACATACGGAAGGAACCACGCTGACGGGGCGAACATGCTGGCCCGTGCGCTTAAGCCGTTTGGCGGGGTTGTTATATGGCGCTGTTTTGTATATAACTGCAAGCAGGACTGGCGTGACAGAAAAACCGACAGGGCCAATGCGGCGTATGACAATTTTATGCCGCTTGACGGAAAATTCCTTGACAATGTTATACTGCAGATAAAAAACGGACCGATGGATTTCCAGGTAAGGGAACCTGTGTCGCCTTTGTTCGGTGGACTTACGAAAACAAATCAGATGCTTGAACTTCAAATTACACAGGAGTATACAGGTCAGCAGAAGCATATCTGCTACCTTGTACCGCAGTGGAAGGAAGTTCTCGATTTTGATACGTATTCTGAAGGAAAGGGTTCCACAGTCAAGAAAATAATTGCGGGTAAAGTTTACCCGCAAAAATACGGCGGAATTGCAGCAGTGTCGAATATTGGCAGTGACCTGAACTGGACGGGACATGTGCTTGCACAGGCAAACCTTTACGGTTATGGATGCCTTGCTTTCAATCCCGACAGGAGTGCAGAGGATATTACCGAGGAATGGGTTCGCCTTACTTTTTCATCCCATCCCTATGTTGTAAGGACTATCAGCAGTATTCTTCTGAGTTCGTGGAGAACATATGAAAATTATACTTCACCGCTTGGAATAGGGTGGATGGTAAATCCGGGAAACCACTATGGCCCGAATGTGGACGGGTATGAGTATTCGCCATGGGGTACATACCACCGCGCAGACTGTTTTGGAATAGGCGTGGACCGGACGGTAGGAAAAGGAACGGGATTTGCCGGAAGGTACCGCAAAGAGAACGCGGAGATGTACAATAACATTGAAACCTGCCCTGAAGAGCTGCTGCTGTTTTTCCACTATGTACCGTATACATACAGGCTGAAATCGGGCAAGACGCTTATTCAGCATATTTATGACACCCATTTTGAAGGAGTGGATCAGGTTATTAAATATAAGGAACAATGGTTTACGCTGAAAGACCTGATCGACAGGGAACGTTTTGAACATGTGCTTGAAAGGCTGGATATACAGATAAGGGATGCAATTGAATGGCGGGATGTTGTAAACTCATACTTTTACAGGAAGAGCGGAATTCCTGATGAGAAAGGAAGAACGATATATTAGTTAATTCCGCTGAAAATTTTTGTTGTGCATAATTTCTCCGAGTACAGAATCACCCGCATCACCCGCTTTTGAACAAGGTATTTCGGTGCGGGTCCTGGTGCGGATGTTTTTCCTCCTGGAGCAGCAAAACACTTACGTTGCTCCACGCTCCGCACATATAATGAATCCAACGCTGAGGTCTCCATATCCCGGGTCGTTCAGTTCCACGCTCATAACTTACTTCTGGGTAGCATGGCTTCGTAGCAGGTTGCCCTGCGTCGCCAAAATCGCCCGAATCACCCGCTGTAAAAACAAGGTATTTTGCTGCGGGTCCCGCTTCGGGCGTTTTGTCTCCTTGGGCGGCAAAGCACTTACCTTAATCCACGCTCCGCACATGTAATGAATCCTGCGTTGAGGTCTCCATATTCTGGGCCGCTCAAAACCACGCTCACAGCTTATTACTGTGAAGCGAGGCTTCGCAGCATGTTGCCCGCCGTCACCGAAATTGCCCGAATCACCCGCTCTGTCTGCTATGTAAATTAAAACGTTTGGTTGCTTGACACAAATAAAAAGCTATAATATATTAAGAATAACTGAAAAACAAAGAATCTGGAAAAATTACAACTAAATAGAGTCAACTTGATGAAGGGGCTGCGAAAAGTAAACTGTTCCCAGAGAATGAAGCCAATATGGTGGAAGGCTTCTGAACAAAAGACTTTTCTTCCCACCCCGGAGAAGCAATTGATGAAATTGCCGTATTTAGCTTGCGATAAAAGCTATAGAGTGGGTAGCAATACCAATGTGGGTGGTACCGCGGTTTTTCCGTCCCTGTCGTTTAGGGACGTTTTTTTATATATAGGCCGGTTAGAAACTGATGAGAATAAAAAGAATATCATTAGGAGGAGTGCAGTTTATGTCAAAGGATAAGAAATTTGTAGAAGCTATAACTCCAAGAGATGTAGATTTTGCCCAATGGTATACCGATATCGTCAAGAAAGCAGATCTCGTAGATTATTCCAGTGTGCGCGGCTGTATGATCATACGCCCGTACGGGTATGCAATATGGGAACTGATTCAGCAGCACCTGGACAAGAGATTCAAGGAAACAGGCCACGAGAATGTTTATATGCCCCTGTTCATCCCCGAAAGTCTTCTACAGAAGGAAAAAGAACATGTGGAAGGATTTGCTCCCGAAGTGGCATGGGTAACCCACGGCGGAGATGAGGAACTTACCGAACGCCTTTGTGTAAGACCAACATCCGAAACATTGTTCTGTGAACACTATGCAAATATTATTCATTCATACAGGGATCTTCCCAAGCTTTATAACCAGTGGTGTTCGGTTGTCCGCTGGGAAAAGACCACGCGTCCGTTCCTGAGAACGCTGGAATTTTTGTGGCAGGAAGGTCATACCGCACATGCAACTGCTGAAGAAGCAATGGAAGAAACGATAAAGATGCTGAATGTATATGCCGAATTCTGTGAAAATATACTGGCAATTCCGGTTATTAAGGGACAAAAAACAGAAAAGGAAAAATTTGCAGGAGCAAAGGCAACCTTTACAATTGAAAGCCTTATGCATGACGGCAAGGCCCTTCAGACGGGTACTTCCCACAACTTCGGAGACGGTTTTGCCAGGGCGTTCAACATCCGGTATACCGACAAGAACAATGAGCTGAAATATGTACATCAGACCTCCTGGGGTATGACAACCAGGCTTATAGGTGCAATAATCATGGTACACGGCGACGATGACGGTCTCGTACTGCCGCCAGAAGTGGCACCAATCCAGGTTATTGTCATCCCTGTTCAGCAGCACAGGGAAGGCGTGCTGGAAAAAGCCAGGGAGGTTAAGGACAGGATAAGCAAGGTAGCGCGTGTAAAGATAGATGAAAGCGACAAGATGCCCGGGTGGAAGTTCAGCGAGTATGAAATGAAAGGAGTTCCGCTGCGCGTTGAATTAGGCCCGAAGGATATAGAAAACAACCAGTGCGTTATAGTCCGGCGCGATAACAGGGAAAAGATTTTTGTTTCACTGGACAATCTGGAGAGGGAAATTCCTGAAATCCTTGCAAAAATGCAAAAAGATCTCCTTGTGAAGGCAACGCAGGAGCGTGACAAAAAGACTTTTATCGCAAAATCATTGGACGAATTTGCGGAAGTCATCAACAAAACTCCCGGATTCATCAAAGCCATGTGGTGCGGGGATGAAGCATGCGAGAACAAGGTGAAGGAGACCACAGGCGCCACTGCCCGCTGCATACCGTTTGAACAGGAACAGGTTGCTGACACATGCGTATGCTGCGGTAAACCAGCAAAACACATGGTTGTCTGGGGCAAAGCCTATTAAGCAATAGGGATAATCCCGGGCTTTGGATGTTCAGGAGGAAACCGGATGGATAAACTGGTAAATGTTATTAAGGGAATTGTAATAGGCATAGCCGTTCTTGTTCCTGGTGTCAGCGGCGGGACAATGGCAATAATTCTTGGATTGTACGATGACATAATTCATTCAATCAGTTCGTTTTTCAGTGATATCAGGAAAAACGCCCTGTTTCTGATGACGGTCGGAATCGGAGGAGCAATAGGCCTTTTGGGTTTCAGCCGTATCATGGGATATCTTCTTTCAAATTTCAGATATCCCATGATCTACTTGTTCATCGGTATTATAATAGGCGGTATACCTGTTTTGTACAAAAAAGCCGAGACGGGAGCAAAAAAGGCAACAGACTGGATTTTCTTGGCAATAGGCTTTATTATTGTACTGGTTATGGCCTTTTTCAATGTAACCGTGGTTAATCTGGCAAATTCCACGGGAATCCTAAGGTTTGTTTTTCTTTTTGTTGCCGGGATAATAATTGCGGTGGCATTAATCCTTCCGGGTATAAGTACGTCATTTATGCTGCTAGCAATAGGGCTGTACGATACCTTTATTGAAGCAATTAACAGCGTAAAACTGGATTTGCTGATACCAATCGGTCTGGGCGTGATTTTCGGAGTGATTTCCACAACCAGGGTACTTGAAAACAGTATGAACAGAAAACCAAGGCAGACTTATCTTCTTATACTTGGTTTTGTAGTCGGTTCAATAATTGAGGTATTTCCCGGGCTCCCCGAAGGTTTTTATACACTGATGACAATTGGTAAAACAGGATTCACTTCTGATGTTATCATGAAGACCGTTGAGGCTGCAGCATCAGTTGCTGCGCTGATCCTTGGATATATTCTTATCCGGTTCATGAACAAGAAATTCGGTGATGTCTGAACAGATACGGGAATGCACAAAAGACTGGTATAATAATTGGAATTACACAATCCGTAGAATTCTTCGGATTGTGTAATTTTTTTATTTTCTGTAAATAATTCTTTTCTTCCTGATACATACTAAATATTACAATGCGGATACTGCGGGAATCGGTCATGGCAAGGCAATTTCATGCTGCTCTGCTTTGATTGAAATTCGTAGTATCCAAATAATGGTAATTAGGAGGGAGCATATGAAAAGGAAATTTACAGCAGTAGTTCTGCTTACCTTCCTGTTCGTGACCGTGTTTGGCCTGTTCAGCAGGGATATGGCTCCGGCCAATGCGGAAATGACATGGAAAAGGGTGGACTTTATCAGCGGTATTGTAACAGCCTATGAGCTGAATGTGCGTAAAGGGCCGTCTACCAAGTACCAAATCATAGGTACGCTCAAGAAAAACCAATGGGTCAATGTATTGGCTGAGATTGATGGCTGGTACGTAATTTTTGAACCGAATACAGGGCTGGTTGGATGCGTCAGCAGCAAATACCTGCAGCCGCCCAACAAGGTTAACCAGACGCCAAGCACAGGTACTTCAGCCCCGAAAGCAACACCGACACCTGTACCTAATCAGACACCTCAGGCAAATTTGTCACAGGACGAAAAAGAACTTCTGGATTTAATAAATGCGGAACGCGCCAAAGCCGGACTTCCTGCGCTTAAGGCAGATCCGGAGCTTATGGAAGTTGCAAGGCTTAAAGCAAAAGATATGGTGGAAAGCAACTATTTCTCGCATCAGTCGCCAAAGTACGGCTCACCTTTTGATATGATGAGGCAGTTTGGTATAAGTTTTAAATCTGCTGGAGAGAATATAGCAGGGAATAGTACTGAGGAAGGCGCCGTAAAAGCGTGGATGAATTCCGAAGGCCACAGGAAAAACATATTGAACGGTAAATTCAATTACACCGGCATCGGAATTTATCAAAGTCCTAAGTACGGAAAAATATTCGTCCAGATGTTTATCGGACGGTAAATAAAGCAAAGGAAACGGAGGTGTTCAGGAAAATGGGCAAGAACCAAAACCGTAATCAGAATGAAAACCGCAATAACAACCAGGAACAGAAGAAAAGAAATGCTGCAAATGATCAGCTGGGTGAAAATTTGACCGAATTCGCCCAGGAAGTTAACCCAAATAACGATCAGCAGAAAAGGAGAAACAACAAGTAAGAAAATACCGGAGAAGTGCTTAGCACCTGTTCAGGCGTAATTTAACGCGAAGATGTCGAAACCTCGACCGAAAAGGGGCTGTCTCAAAAAAGGGTAACCTGAGACAGAACCCTTTTTATTTACCGCCGGATAATTCACTGAACAGCGAACGCATGTAAAATTACTTATATATCGTTTTTTTTCGTTTTTTTATGCGGGTCCTGCTTCGGGCCGTTTTGTCTCCTTGAGCGGCAAAGCACTTACGTTGCTCCACGCTCCGCACATATAATGAATCCGGCGTTGTGGTCTCCATATCCCGGGTCGCTCATTTGCCCGCTCCAAACTTCTTGCTGTGCAGTATGGCTTCGGAGCATGCCGCTCTGCGTCGCCAAAATCGCCCGAATCACCCGCTGCTAAAAACAAGGTATTTTGCTGCGGGTCCCGCTTCGGGCGTTTTGTCTCCTTGAGCGGCAAAGCACTAACCGCCAAAATCGCGCGAATCATCCGAACATAACAGGATAATTCTTGCGTTCAAGATCTTCAATAATCTGAATAACCGAATAATGGACTGCATTTGCCGGAATACTATATATGTTGAATTTTTGTTTACAATACAGTATTTTTGTCTCCTGGCCGGGACAAAAACAGAAGGAGGGAAATCATGTCAGTAACGGTGGTAGGTATATTTGACAGGGTGGACTTCGCCGAAAAGGCAGCAAGAGAAATAAAGGAGCGCGGGCTTAAAACGGATGATATCTCAATAATGGTTAAAAACCGTGATGAAAGTGAGAATCATAGGGCAGAAGGAGCAGCAAACGATAATATCTCAAACGGAGCTGTAACAGGAGGTATAATCGGCGGACTTGCAGGGCTTCTACTCGGCGCTGGAATGGTAGCTATACCCGGGCTGGGCATTATTGCCGCGGCAGGACCTATAACCGGTCTTATTGGCGGTGCAGCAACAGGTGGAATTATTGGTGGACTTATTGATTTGGGAATACCCGAGAATGAAAGCAGAAGATATGAGAATGATATCAGGGAAGGCAAAGTTGTTTTTACAATGAGAACCGATGAAGACAAAGCATCTGTTATTTGCAGCATACTTCGTTCAAACGGTGCCGAAAGGGTTAATACCCACTGATATGTGAATTACAGGGCAGATTTTTCTGTCCTGTTTTTTTACATAACTTTTATAATCCAATTCCTAAAGAAATTTTCCCACATTTATTTTTAAAAATGTGTATAACTTATCCACAGACCGGAAAGTGAAAAACATCGGTTACTCACAGAGTTATGCACATTTTCCACAGGTTTTTCTGGCCGATTGTGTAAAACTGCTGTGTATTTGTGGATTTTTCATAATTTGATATTTTTACCGGCGTGTATTTTTATAATGTTTTATGCATATTTGACAAGGGTAAAAATTAGTAAAAGGTACTGTTAAATATCCAATATTAACTGTATAATATTGGATATAAAATACTTTCTTGAGACCCGAAAGGAGTATGGGATATGAAATTTATCGTAAACGGAAAAAACATCGAAGTTTCTGACGCATTAAAAGAACGGGCAATTAAGAAGCTTGGCAAAATTGAGAAGTTCTTTAAATCAGATGCCGAATGCAATATTACGTTCAAGGTGGAAAAGAATCGCCATATCTGTGAAGTAACCATATTTTCAGCTGATCTCTTTATCCGGGCGGAAGAAACCACAAATGACATGTATGCGTCCGTTGACATGGTAATAGATAAACTGGAACGTCAGATCAGAAAGAACAAGACTAAACTTGGCAAGAGAATCAGGCAGGAAAGTGTTGTACCCGATAATTTTGACATAAAGGAAGATATAGAAGAAGAGGAGAATTTCAAGGTCGTAAAAAGCAAAAGGTTTGCAATAAAACCCATGGATGTTGAGGAAGCAATACTGCAGATGAATCTTTTGGGTCATAACTTTTTCGTATTCACAAACGCCGAAACCGAAGAAGTGAATGTTGTATACAAACGCAAGGACGGAAATTACGGACTGATAGAGCCTGAATACTAATCGTAAAATATTTGTTAAATTAATATAAAGGGGTAGTAAAAAACTAATATTGTGGTAAAATATATATAGGAAAGCGATAAATCGGTTTTGGTTTTGTACATTTTGTTGAAACCTCCTGAAAAAGGAGATGAAAAATGTTGAAAGACAGAAAAATCGAGCTTTCAGAGCAAGACCTTTTTATAATTGACTTATACACTAAAAAAAACCCGGCCGATACAATGCCTCAGTTCGGAAATCCCAATTATGATTTTCTTAGTGATTCAACCGGACTGCAGAAGGCGAGGAACCAGAAGCATGACAATTATTTGGCATAAATAAACGGAAAGCAGGTAATGGAGTTGAAAGTCTTTAATATTAATACTGTACGGAAATATATTACGGTAATGAAACCATATATGTTTATAAGGCACCTGAATGAAATTCGCAGAAATTTCATGGTGCCTTTTTTGTTGTCATTAAAACCCGCATATTCTTTTGTAGGTAATACGGGAAACCGTATAAGAATAAATGAAAGGGGTAATCGGCTATGATATTGCGTAATTGCGCCGGAGGTGTTGTCTTCTCCAGCAACCACAAGGTTTTTCTCCTGAAAAATGAAAAAGGCGAATGGGTTTTTCCCAAAGGGGTAATCAGGAACAATGAACTGCAGAGCGAAGTGGCTTTAAGAAGGGTTCGGGAAGAAGGCGGTATCAACGCTACCATCATTTCACCTGCCGGAAGAACAAATTATGAATTCTTTTCAGTAACAAGACAACAGCCAGTATGCAATCGCATAACATGGTATATTATGCTCGCGGACAGCGAGGAATATAAGATCGGTGAACCTGAAAAATATCAGGATGCCGGATTTTTTACAGTAGAAGAAGCAATGGAAAAAATCACATACAGTCAGGATCGTTCTTTACTTCACGTCTCTTACCTGAAATTCAAGGAATTAATGCAAGTTGCAAGCTGAACTGAATCAGGGTGGAAAACAACGGATCCGGTGCAAGTCTGGTCCGATTATATGAAAAATAATTATAGAGTTAACCGGGAATAATTTGAATAAATTATTCCCGGCTAACATAGTATTGCAGGGGTCTTGCCTTATCTGCGGCTGGCTGCCGGCAGCAAAGTATTCTGTGTCTTTTTTTTATTATCCATTTGTCATTCATCCGTATTTTCTGGTAGAATAAATGATGATTACAGAGCAGTTAATGGAGTGATCGAATGTACGAATGCATTCGTACCGTTTTAAGCAGCGGAACCGGGGAATACGAAGAAAAACGGTCGAGATTCTTGTCCTGGGTTTTTCCCGTGAATTCAGAGGAAGAAGTTTTTTCGCACCTGGCGTTACTGAAAAAGAAATATTATGATGCAAGGCATCACTGTTATGCCTATATAATAGAAGGGGAAAGCGAAGTCCAGCGTTTCAGCGATGACGGTGAACCGTCAGGTACTGCGGGTCTGCCGATACTTGAAGCCATTAGGAAAAAAGGTCTTGTTAACGTTCTTGTGGTGGTTGTGCGTTATTTCGGAGGCATTCTTCTCGGGGCTTCCGGGCTGGTTCGTGCATATGGCAAGGCGGCAGTTTCAGCTCTTGACAATGTGCAGACCGTGATAAGAAAATTATGCTGTGAAACGTCTGTAAGGGTGGATTACTCTTTGTACGGTAAAATACGGAATTTTTTTGAATCGGGTAATTTCCCGGTTCGCGATACCAGGTTTGCCGATGATGTAGAGGTGCTGCTCGTAATAGAGAATGAAAGAAAAGAATATTTTTGCAGGGAGATTACTGAAATTACAGGAGGTAAAGCAGAAATTACATTTGGAGAAAAAGTGTTTGCCTATTTTGATGAAGAGGGCAATTTTGTTAGATGATTCCGGTTAAGTGACTGAGGTTGAAATTGTATGAATGTCATGAGAGAATATACTGTATAAAAAAACTGGTATGAAATTATCTGGGGTGATAGATATATGGCAGGACATTCAAAATGGGCCAATATAAAGCATAAAAAAGAAAAAACCGATGCGCAAAAAGGCAAGATATTCACAAAACTGGGCCGTGAAATAGCAGTGGCAGTCAAGGCCGGCGGACCTGATCCGGAGACGAATTCCCGGCTAAAGGACGCAATAGCTAAGGCAAAGGCCAATAATATGCCGAATGACAGCATTATAAGAAGTATTAAGAAGGCAGCAGGAGAAATTGATACTGACGATTATGAGGAAATAGTCTATGAAGGCTACGGTCCGGGCGGTGTGGCAATAATAGTTGAAACTCTTACGAACAACAGAAACCGTACTGCAGGAGATATAAGACATATTTTTGACAAGTACGGCGGCAATCTAGGAACAACGGGCTGTGTATCATTTATGTTTGACAAAAGAGGACAGATTATAATTGAAAAAACAGGAAACATTGATGAAGACAGCTTAATGATGTCAGCCTTGGAGGCCGGTGCCCTTGATGTGGTCGCAGAAGATGAATATTATGAAATAATTACCGAGCCGCAGGATTTTTCAAAGGTTGCAGAAGCCTTGGAAAAGGAAGGGTACAAGTTTGAAACCGCCGAGGTTGCCATGATTCCGAAAACAACCACTATGCTGACGGCCGAGGAAATGATTTCTAACATGGAAAAACTGATTGAAAAGCTGGAAGACCACGACGACGTACAGAACATTTATCATAACTGGGAACAGGATTAAGAAATGTTTTTCGGGTGAATGATTATGGAGAAAAAATCGCTGGATATTACTGCCATTCAGGAAATTATTCCCCACAGGTTTCCTTTTCTTCTTGTGGATAAAATAATAGAAGTGGAACTGGAACCTGTGGTCAGGGCAGTCGGAATTAAAAACGTCACCATTAACGAGCCGTTTTTCCAGGGACATTTTCCGTCCTATCCGGTGATGCCCGGCGTACTTATTGTTGAAGCACTGGCCCAGACTGCATGTGTTGCGGGAATGATGCTGGAGGAAAACAGGGGCAAAATTCCGCTGTTTACCGGAATAGAGGATTTAAAATTCAGAAGGCAGGTAGTACCGGGAGATACGTTAAAGCTTGAGGTCGAGTTTACTCATATGCGCCGGGGAATGGGCAAGGCCAGTGTGCGGGCTTCGGTACAGGATCAGACGGCAGCAGAGGGTATAATTAAGTTTGCAATAATTGAGCCTAAAGGAAAAGAGTAAGTTATGCGTGTATTTGCAATATCGGATTTGCATCTTTCACTGGCCGAGGATAAACCCATGGACATTTTTGATCCTATATGGGAGAATTACATGGTCCAAATCCGGGAGAACTGGAATAAAACTGTAGGCAATGATGATTTGGTCCTGGTTCCCGGAGATATATCCTGGGCGACATATATTGAAAAATCGGTTCCTGATTTTTTGTACCTGGAATCTCTTCCGGGACGAAAAATTATATCAAAGGGGAACCATGATTACTGGTGGACAACCCACAGCAAGCTGAATAAGTTTAAGGACAGTATGTCTCTTAGCAGCATTTCGTTTCTTCATAACAATGCTTTTATTTACGGCAGCGTGGCGATAGCGGGTGCAAGAGGCTGGAAAAATCCCGAAGAGGAAGATTTTACCACGGAGGACGAGAAAATTTATAACCGCGAACTGGAACGGCTGAAAATATCGTTAAAGCAGACCGACGGTTTCAGCGGTACCAGGATTGTAATGCTGCACTATCCACCGTTTTCTGCCGCGGGAAGGCCGACAGGTTTTATTGATATAATGAAAAATTTTGGTGTAAATATCTGCATTTACGGTCACTTGCACGGAAAAAGCAGCAATTATGCCGTTGAAGGTTTAATCGACGGGATCAGGTATTACCTGGTAGCAGCTGATTATATAAAATTTCAGCCAATTTGTCTGGGTGAATGGTAACCGTATAAGGGGTGATTAAAACGTCGCATCTTGCGTTATACCGGACATACAGACCTCAGACTTTTGACGAGGTCGTGGAGCAGCAGCATATTGTTACTACACTGAAGAATGCCGTAATTTCGGGAAAGATTGCTCACGCATATCTTTTCTGCGGAACGCGCGGCACGGGAAAAACAACAATGGCGAAAATATTTGCCCGTGCCGTTAACTGCCTGGAACCTGTTGACGGCAATCCGTGCAACAGGTGCGAAATCTGTCGGGGCATCCTTGACGGAACCATACTTGATGTAATGGAAATTGATGCCGCCTCGAATAACAGTGTTGACAATGTAAGAAGCATAATAGACGAAGTGGTGTATACTCCTACCAGGGCGGAAAGAAAAGTGTATATTATTGATGAAGTACACATGCTTTCAATTGGGGCTTTTAATGCTTTGCTGAAAACTCTCGAGGAACCGCCCGAACATGTAATATTCATTCTTGCCACAACAGAACCTCACAAACTGCCCGCCACGGTACTTTCCCGATGCCAGCGCTTTGATTTCAGGCGTATAACATCAAGAGGGATAGCCGAAAGACTTATAAAGATATCGAAAGAATGCGGTGTGACACTATCCGAAGAAGCGGCTTTGTTTATAGCATCGCTCAGCGAAGGTGCTTTACGTGACGGTATAAGCATACTTGATCAGTGTATTTCCACCGGGACGAGCGAACTGGATCTGGAATCCGTACAAAAAATTGTAGGAGCTGCTCCGGGTGCAGTAATAGTAGATACAGTTGAGGCCCTTCTGGAACGAAAAAGCAAAGAAGCGATTTCCTATATTGACCTGATGTTTGCCGAGGGCATGGATCCCGGTCAGTATATTCATAACCTGATTCGATTTCTGCGCGACATACTGATTTATAAAACCACTAATGATACATACCATTTATACAGTGTAACAGAGGAAGAAAAAAAGGCTGTTCAGAATTTTGCCGACAGAATTTCAATGAATTTCGGCCTTGCTGTAATACGTGAACTGGCAGGCCTGGAATCGGCGTTAAAATGGAGTTCAAGCCAGCGTATACTGATAGAAACGGTATTTCTGCGGGTGTGTTCAAGGGAAATCGGAGAGAATGAGGAAGAGCTGCAGGCACGGATTAAGCTGCTGGAGGACAGAATCAGGGATATTGAATACGGGATTATAAACAGCAATGTTACCGGGCGCAGCGCTTCAGAATTAAAGGCAAGAATGCATGAGGATAAAAAAAATATAACGGACAAAACTCAGAAAAAGGATAATGCAGTGAAAGAAGGCAGTAAGGTCGGAACTGATGAAAAGCGGTCTGATTTCCGGTCAGGTTCTTTTGCCGAATGGGACAGCGTATTGAAGGAACTTTCAGATATCGGGAGAAAAAAGCTGTATACCATTCTTTATGGTACCAGTGCCGTCTGGGTCGATACTGAAACCGTGGGCATATTGATTCATGAAGAAAATGATTTGAAGAAACGCATACTTAAAGAAGAGGATAACCTTTCGGTAGTGGCTGAGGCTATAAAAAGAGTTACCGGCAGGGAAGTCCGTGCTGTAATTCTGAACAGCGAAACGAAAAACGAAAATGAATCCGTAGTGCCTGAAAATGTACTTGATTTTTTCAATAAAAAGGGTTTAAAACTTGAAATAGTAGATGAATAAACAGTAATATTTTTCTTGAATTTAATATAAAAGGTATTGACAATGCAATACTTTAACTGCTATAGTAAAAAACAGAAACGGAGCGAAAAGACAGTTTCCTCAGATATGTATCATTTTTGGTATTTCAGTCCATTATATTTATAAAGGGCGTTTGTTTTAATCAATGATCGTGGAAACTACCCAGTAATACAACAGAATCCATTATATGTCCGGGTGCTTGCGGTTTAACTGGTTGTTTGTTGTGTGTAATTTTCCTTGGGAAATATATTTTGATGTTCACAAAAACCAAAATTTTTAATATGATCTATTATTAGCCAGGTTTTATCTGGTTTGCTCGGGCCCGGGGATATGCGTATAAATGAGCGAGGAGAGCCCGGGTATCTTGAAAATATAATTGGTAATTCCATTGTACCAATCAGTATATATTTCAATTTTGAAAAACAGAATAAGGCGGTGTATCATGGAAGATATTGCGAAACTGCAGGGCAAGAGCCTGAATGATTTGAGGTATATTGCCAAAGTAATGGGTATCAAAAGTATAACCCGTTACAGAAAGCAGGAACTGATAGAGAAAATAATAGAAGCAGGTCAGAAACAGGAACAGGTTGTGCAGCCCGTCCAGGCTGCAGTTAAAAGAAGACCGGGGCGTCCCAGGAAGAATAAGGATGCCGAAACTGAGGATTTAAAAACCAAACAGCAGCTTACCGATTCCGGCGAAGAGAAGGAAAAGGAGCCCGATACTGCTGATATAACTTCAGCCGGTAGCGAAAAATCAACGGAAGATACACTTCCTGCACAGTCACATGAAGAAGCCAAAAAAGATGAAAAAACTGCCGAACGGGAAGAAAATGCCAATGCAAGCGTTGACGTGCAGGAAAGAAAAGAAACTGAAGCCGTCATAAGCAGGTATCGCCAGGGCGGCGAAGAAAAGCCGGTGCAGGAAACAGGCACGGAAGAACAGGATAGTAAAGTCCAGGAAAAGGATGCTTCCGGTGAAAGCAATGTAAAGGATACAAAGGAATTTGTATCTAAGCCGACCCATATACGGGACCTTTCAAAGCTCGAGAGCGATGAACCCGTAAGCGGAATACTGGAAGTACTGCCCGACGGTTATGGTTTTCTGAGAGGGCAGAATTACCTGTCCGGTCCCCGTGACATATATGTATCACCATCCCAGATACGGCGTTTTAACCTGAAAACGGGCGACAAAATTGTCGGAAAGGGAAGAATACAAAAGGAAGGCGAAAAATTCCAGGCACTTCTGTATGTGCTTTCGGTAAACGGTGATCCGCCGGAGGTCGCCCAGCAGCGTAAACCTTTCGATCAGCTCACTCCGATTTATCCCGATGAGAGAATTACCCTTGAAACAGAGCCGAAGGAACTGTCCACGCGGTTAATAGACCTGATTGCCCCAATTGGAAAGGGTCAGAGAGGGTTGATAGTATCACCTCCCAAGGCCGGTAAAACGGTTCTTCTGAAAAAAATTGCAAATGCCATTACACAGAATTACAGTGATATGGAATTAATAGTTCTGCTTATTGATGAAAGACCTGAAGAAGTAACCGACATGCAGCGTTCGATAAAGGGCGATGTTATTTACAGTACCTTTGACGAGCTGCCTGAACACCACATAAAGGTGGCTGAAATGGTTCTTGAACGTGCCCAAAGGCTTGTTGAGCAGAAAAAGGATGTAGTTGTGCTGCTCGACAGTATAACAAGGCTTGCCAGGGCATATAACCTGACCATTCCGCCGACGGGAAGAACTCTTTCCGGCGGTCTTGATCCCGGTGCATTGCATAAACCCAAAAGGTTTTTCGGTGCCGCAAGAAATATCGAGAACGGCGGCAGCCTGACAATTATAGCGACGGCGCTTATAGATACGGGCAGCCGCATGGATGATGTTATTTACGAAGAATTTAAGGGAACGGGCAATATGGAGATCCACCTTGACAGAAAACTTTCGGAGAAGCGAATATTTCCCGCAATTGACATAAATCGTTCGGGAACACGCCGGGAAGAACTGCTTTTGAGCCAGAAGGAGCTTGAGGCGATCTGGGCCATCCGAAAAGCCATGAGCAACATGGGGACCGCTGAAGTAACCGAAATGATTATAAACCGTCTGCTGCAGACGAAAACCAATGAAGAATTTATTAACGGCATAAATCTGGCGTTTTTGCAGAAGGAGAAAAATTCATTTGATTTACTGTACAAGTAATACAACTGCAAAGGACATTTAGCCGCATATAATAGTTCAAAAAGAGGGGCATAAGTTTTTGCCCCTTTTTTATCGTTTTAAATTAAAAGTTTTGCCGTGGCTTGAAGAACACCGAATAGTATTTATTTCAGACGGGCACAATACAAATGCAGAAAGCTTAGGTTGTTTTAAGCTTTTTGCGTTAGCATTGTGCTTTTTCTTTTGGCGCAAAAAAAACGGCTAAAAAATATTCTGCCGGATAAAGAGGTGATAGTATGACAAACGGATTAAACAGGAACAATGACATCAATTTCGGAACAGAAGGAAATTTTGCAAAAATAAAGGGAATTTACAGGGTGGATAAACCCCTGGAAAACTTTATCGGGAAAAAACCATTTATGAACGAGACAAGCAAAGAGTTTCCTTCGAAGTATGACATTAAGGGCGGAAAGGAAGGAGAAAAATTGTCTTTCCAGGAATGGGCCGAAAAATATAATCAGTAATAATCCCTTTTTCAAGGTCATGGTCCTTTTCAGCATGTCCGATTTATGATAGGATAACTTAAGAAAAAAATAAAAAGGGAATTGAAATGAAGGACCTGAAAATTTACGAAGATTTCGTTAGGGCCTGCCTGAGCTGTACAAAATGTGAGCTCGCAAAAACAAGAACAAACGTGGTTATTGGCAGGGGTAATAATGTCGATGCACCTGTAATGCTTATCGGCGAGGGTCCCGGAGAACAAGAGGATCTCACGGGACTGCCCTTTGTCGGCCGTGCAGGAAAGCTTCTTGATCATTTGCTTAACGCGCTGATGTTCAAACCCGAAGATTATTATATCTGCAACATTGTAAAATGCCGTCCGCCCAATAACCGGGAACCTACCAGGGAAGAGGCCGAAGCCTGCCTTCCTTTCCTGAGGTTTCAGGTTAAGTACATAAAACCTAAAATAATTGTTTGCCTTGGTTCAGTAGCACTTAGATATATTGTGGGCGGAGACGCACGAATAACAAAGGCAAGAGGCAACTGGGTCGAAAGGCCGGGATTTTTCAGGATCATGCCAACTTACCACCCGGCTGCGGTTCTTAGAGATCCGGCAAAAAAAGAAGAACTGTATATGGATATGAAAAAGGTTAAGGAATATCTTGACACTATTTCAAAATGAACAGAATGAATTAACGGACGGATATACGAATACCGTCCGTTAATTTATTATCCGTGCAGATTCCGTGTATAAGGATTATTCCGAAATGGTTCACAATTTCTTTTTACCTGTACCTGTTTAGCCAATAAAGGTCAAATTCCCCGTGATAGAATCATATAATTAAGTATTAGCAGGTAAAGGAGTATAAACTTATATGATTTACCTGGATAATGCGGCAACTTCCTGGCCGAAACCCCCGCAGGTGGTTCAGGCAATATTGGAAATTCTGAAAAGAGGGTGCGCAAATCCGGGAAGAAGCGCACATACAATGGCGCGGCAAACCGAGGATGCGGTACTCGGTGTAAGGGAAGTTACGGCAAAATTCTTCAATATAAGTGACCCGATGAGAATTGCTTTCATGCCCAATACAACATATGCACTGAATGCAGCTATATATGGGATAATAACCGAGGGTTCCTCCGTCGTTACCACAGCAATGGAACACAATTCAGTGCTGCGGCCGTTGAAAACGCTGGAAAAAAGGGGCTTTATCAGCCTGGAGATAATAGAACCGGACAAATCCGGCAGGATTACGGTTCAGAAAATAAAACGGGCGCTGAGAAAAGGAATAGACCTTTTCTGCATGACGTTTTCATCGAATGTTACCGGTGCCTTAATGCCCGTTGAGGAAGCCGGGAGGATCTGCAGGCAGCTTGGCGTGACCTTTCTCGTGGATGCGGCCCAGGGAGCGGGGATCATCCCGATAGACGTTGAGAAAATGAATATTGATATGCTGGCTTTTCCGGGCCATAAAGGGCTTTTGGGTCCGCAGGGAACTGCTGGCCTGTATGTAAGAGAAGGAATACCGATAAAGCCATTTGTCCAGGGAGGAACAGGAAGTTTTTCAGACAGGCTTTTCCAGCCCGAAATTTTTCCCGATATCCTGGAAAGCGGTACGCTGAACGTACCTGGCATAGTCGGCCTCGGTAAAGGTATTTCTTTTATCAATGAAACCGGCATTGAAAATATATACATAAAGAAAAAGCAGTTCCTGTCAATGCTTTTCGAAGGCCTTTCAAAGGAAGAAAACATCAGGGTTTATTCCCCGGAACCTGAACAGAATTCGGGTATTTTTGCCTTTGCGATAAACGATATGGATTCTTCGGAGGTCAGCTATATTCTTGACCGGAAATACGGGATTTGCACACGGAGCGGCTTTCATTGCGCGCCGTTGTCCCATCAGGCTTTAGGAACGTCTGATACCGGACTTGTAAGAATCAGCCCTGGCTATTTTAACACCGAAACCGAAATAGAACTCGCGATAAAAGCAGTTCAGAGCATTGCGAAAGAGAAACGCTAAATATCAAAAACCGTAACCTCGGGAACTGAGAAAAACCGGAAAGGAATTAATACCGTACCTAGTCCCCTGCTTATATATAATAAATTGCCCCTGATTCTTACAAAATCTTTTATATGCCCCATTTTGCTCAGTTTATCCTTGCGAAGGAACAGGTATTCCAGCCTGAACGGCATCCATATCTGGCCGCCGTGAAAATGGCCCGCCAGGAGCAAATCCACGCTGTTCTCGGGAATGTAAAGGGAAACATCCGGGTTATGGGAAAATGAAATTATGATATCGCATTTATTCCTCAGGTCCGTGAATATATCATTATTGACAGGCGTGCCTGTCTTTATGTCGTCAATACCAAGAAGGGCTATTTTTTTTGGTCCACTCGTGTTTTTTCCCCGAATGAAGACTGTTTCGTTTATTAAAAGCTTAATGCCCAGTTCTTTCATCGTGCTGTTGAATTCTTCCCTGAATGACGGGTTTTGTCTGAAACACCTGTGCTCATGGTTGCCGTAAACTGCAAACACGGGAACTTCTATGCCAAGCTTTTTGTACCATGCTGAGAATTTCTCCATGTTTTCCGGCTTTTCAATCAAATCTCCGCTTATCAGAATATAATCAGGTTTTGCTTTCGCTATTGTTTTTTTAAGACAAAAAGAAGGAACAAGCAAAAGATTGATATGTATGTCCGAAAGGTGCAGCAGCCTGATCCCGGCACCAAGATTCAGCTTACGGTATTTTGTTGTGTATACTGCTGCCTGAATTGTCATGTAAGCAAAAATAATCAGTATAAACAAAGGCACCCATATATACCATTTAAACATCGGCATGTTCCTTTCAAAGCATTTTCCTGAACTCCCGTAAGGCTTATGTTGTTTATTTTATCAGATAAATGTTAATATATGAATAGAATGTCCTGATAACGGGAGGCATGCAAATGAAAAGAGTCATTGTTATTGTACTGGACAGCGCAGGTATCGGGGAGCAGCCTGACAGCCGCGTTTACGGGGACGAAGGCAGCAATACCATCGGGCATATTTCCCGGATTGTGGAGAACTTTTCGCTTCCCAACCTTGAAAGTCTCGGGCTTGCGCATATAGACGGTTTCAGGGAAACTTACCGGACAACGACTGATCCCGGCAAAACGGAAATTATCGGTTCCTATGGGAAAATGACCGAGAAATCAGCAGGAAAGGACACTACTACCGGTCACTGGGAAATAGCAGGCCTTATACTGGACAAACCTTTTCCCGTTTTCCCTGACGGTTTTCCCGATGAATTAATGAAAGAATTTGAGAAAAGGATAGGCCGCAGGACTCTCGGCAACAGGCCTGCTTCGGGTACTGTAATAATACAGGAACTGGGTGATGAACACGTAAGAACCGGTTACCCGATAGTATATACATCAGCGGACAGCGTTTTCCAGATAGCTGCCCATGAAAGCGTGATTCCCGTTGAGGAACTGTACAGGATATGCCGGATTGCCCGTGAAATACTGACAGGGGATTACGGTGTCGGAAGAGTTATTGCAAGACCTTTTACGGGTGAATCGGGAAATTATGTAAGAACCGACAGAAGGAAGGATTTCTCCATTAAACCTCCTGAAAAAACGATATTGAACTATCTTGAAGAAAACGGATATGAGGTCCGCACTGTCGGAAAAATAGAGGATATTTTCGCAGGTTCGGGAATAACCAGGTCGGTTCATACCCATTCAAATGCCGATGGGATCGACAGGACGGTTGAATGGATAAAGGAAGAATTTACAGGAATGCTGTTTACAAATCTCGTCGATTTCGACATGCTTTACGGCCACAGGAACAACGTGGAAGGGTATGCGAAGGCCTTAATGGAGTTTGACATGAGGCTTCCTGAGATTATCGGAAATCTTAAGGATGACGATATTCTTATAATTACCGCCGATCACGGATGCGATCCGTCAACGCCCAGTACCGATCATTCCAGGGAATATGTTCCGCTGCTTATAACAGGAAAGCGTCTTAGAAAGGGTGTAAACCTCCATACCAGAAAAACCTATTCGGATGTGGCAAAGACAATAGCTGATTACTTCGGGCTTGAGAACAATCTTTGCGGAGAAAGCTTCCTTGACCTGGTACTGGATGCATGAAACACCCGTCACTATGCTGTGAATAAAGGTAAAGGGGTGTCGGTATGTTTGCGCTGGACCTGATTATCAGGAAACGCAACGGTCAGAAACTGACGAAGGAAGAGATAAAGTATTTCGTGGACGGGTATACGAAAGGGGAAATACCCGATTACCAGGCTTCTGCTTTCCTGATGGCTGTCTATTTCAACGGAATGGATACTGATGAGACGCTGTGGCTGACCGAGGCTATGCTTCATTCGGGTGATACTGTGGATCTTTCCTGTATACCGGGAATAAAAGTGGATAAGCACAGTACCGGCGGTGTGGGAGACAAAACCACTCTCGTGGTCGCACCCATTGTCGCTTCATGCGGTGTGCCGGTGGCGAAAATGTCGGGAAGGGGCCTCGGACATACAGGGGGTACTGTTGATAAACTTGAATCAATACCCGGGTTTCGCACAAATCTTTCACGGGAAGAATTTGTCCGGAATGTAAAGGAAATAGGCATAGCAGTTGCTGGCCAGACAGAAAATCTGGCACCCGCCGACAAAAAGATTTATGCCCTGAGGGATGTTACGGGAACGGTTGAGAACCTGTCACTTATTGCCGCGAGCATAATGAGCAAGAAACTGGCAGCAGGTTCCGACGCAATAGTTCTTGACGTCAAAACGGGAAGCGGGGCCTTCATGAAAACCGTTGAAGAGGCTGAAAAGCTTGCAAGGCTTATGGTGGATATAGGCAACGGTGCGGGAAAGAAGACGGTGGCGCTGATAACCGATATGGACAGGCCGCTGGGCAAAAATATAGGGAATGCCCTTGAAGTAAGCGAGGCCGTTGAGGTATTGAACGGCAGGGGACCGGATGACTTAAGGGAAGTTTGCATAGAACTTGCGGCAAATATGCTGTATGTTGCAAGGAAAGGCGATATCGAATACTGCAGGATGCTGTCGGCCGAAGCAATAGAAAAACGTACTGCACTTAACAAGCTGGTCGAAATGGTGAAAAGGCAGGGCGGCGATTCCAGGGCAATAGAAGATATATCAAGGCTTCCGAAGGCTGAATGCAGGGCGGAGTTTAAGGCCGAAGCATCGGGATATATCGTGAAAATGAACGCTGAGCGGATTGGTTTCGCATCGCTGATACTGGGAGCAGGCAGGAAAAAGAAGGACGATGTGATAGATCCTGCCGCAGGCATTGAGCTCCTGAAAAAAACCTCCGACAGGATTGAAGCGGGTGAAACCGTTGCAATCCTGCATACATCCGATCAGGGCAGAATAAGTGAAGCGCTTGGTGCTCTGAAAGATGCTGTATGCATAGGTGATGCTCCTCCTCCGGAAAGGCCGCTGATACTTGGAAAAGTACAGTAGCTTATATGCCTTAAAAACAAAAATAAGCCTGAATAAACCCATATGGGCCATGCATACATTTAATATGAGATCAAAGTTCGGGAGTTAACCTGGAATGAGAAAAAAAGTGCTCATATGGGTTTTATTATGTGCCTTGCTGGTTGTTTCGGTAAATCCATGTGTCGTTCTTGCCGTTGAAGATGAAACAGGAGTAAAGGATGAAAATAAACAGCCGGCCGAAAACGTTAAAGCACCTGTAGTGGAGAATGTTCCTTTTGAAATAAAGGCAAGGTCGGCATTGCTCATGTGTGCAAATACCGGAGATATTATTTTTGAAATGAACAGCGACGAAAAACGTCCTATAGCATCCATAACTAAAATTATGACAATGCTGCTGGTTATGGAAGCCATTGCACAAAACAAGATTAGTCTTAACGACGTGGTGGTTGTGTCTGAAAATGCGGCAGGAATGGGAGGTTCACAGGTTTACCTTGCACCGGGGGAAGAATTCACCGTTCACGAACTTCTGAAGGCGGTTGCGGTTCATTCCGCAAATGATGCATCGGTTGCGCTGGCAGAACACGTCGCGGGCAGTGAGGGTGTTTTTGTATCACTGATGAATGAAAAAGCCAGGGAACTGGGCATGACGAACACATATTTCCTGGATTGCTCAGGACTTACCGACGAAGGGCATTACAGCACTGCCAGGGACATTGCAATAATGGCAAGGGAACTGATAACAAAATATCCATTAATAATTGAGTATACGACAATAAAACATGACACCTTCAGAAACGGGACTTTCGATTTGGACAATACTAATCATCTGATTGGCAAATACAGGGGCATGACAGGATTAAAAACAGGCTTTACCAATGCTGCCGGGTATTGTCTTACAGCCACGGCTTCCCGGGACGGCCTGGATTTGATTTCAGTAATCCTCGGAGCAGAGAACATGAACCTGCGTTTTTCCGAGACGACAAAAATTCTGGATTACGGTTTCTCGAACTATGAAATACTGAAAATAGAAAGAAAGGATGCCATAGCAGGAAACGTAAACGTGAAAAAAGGCCTTAAGCTTTCGGTACCTGTTGCCTACCGGGAAAACAGCTCGGTCCTTCTGAAAAGGGGACAAAGGGACAAGGTACAGGAAGAAATCAGGATATCCGAATACGTGAATGCGCCTGTTTCTGTTGGTGACAAAGCCGGCGAAATGGTACTTCTTCTTGATAACAAAGAAATCCTGAACATACCGCTGGTTGTAACCGAGGATGCTGAAAAGGCCACATGGCTGAAAATGTTCGTAAAGCTTATAATTTGCTGGTTCTCGCTGATGAGAAGATAATACCGGCAGATATTGGTAAAGGGCGGAAAACCGCCCTTTTATTCTTTCCCGTTCCAGCAATAGGTACACAGTTTGTCATGGGGAAGTCCTATTGCATCAAGCATATCGGGAAGAGACTGGTATTTAAGCGATGTAAAGTTAAGTTCTTTTCTTACGTATTCCACCATGCGGCAGTATCTTTCTGTCCTGTGGTCACAGTACTGGTCCAGGTTTGCATTGCTGTCACCTTCCAGTGCCTGGATTGCATGCCTTGTAATAAGCTCCATTTCAGACCGGGATCTTGAGAAGTTATGGTACTTGCAGCCGAAAATCAAAGGCGGGCATGCAGAGCGGACGTGAACCTCCCTGGCGTTATGATTATACAGGAACTGTACGGTCTCCTTCATCTGCGTGCCGCGGACTATTGAATCGTCACAGAACAGCAGCCTTTTGCCATCAATAAGATCAACAATAGGCATAAGCTTCATTTTCGCAATAAGGTTCCTTACTTCCTGGGTCTGAGGGATGAAACTCCTGGACCACGTGGGAGTATACTTTATGAACGGTCTTACATACTGTATTTTTGCTTCGTTTGAATATCCTATTGCATGGGCCACACCCGAATCGGGTATTCCCGAAACATAATCCACCTCAACCTTGTCGTTGCGTGCCATTATTGCACCGTTCCTGTTGCGCATTACTTCCACGTTAACGCCTTCATAGGTTGAGGAAGGATAACCGAAATATACCCACAGGAATGAACAGATTTTCATTTTGTCGCCCGGCGGGTTGATCTGTTCCATTCCGTCAGGGGTAATCAGCACGATTTCACCGGGGCCAAGTTCATAATACGGGCTGTAGCCCAGGTTTGCAAATGCACAGGACTCAAATGAAACACAGTAGGCTCCTTCTTTTTTTCCGACGATAAGAGGAGTTCTTCCAAGGCGATCCCTTGCCGCGTATATCCCGTTATTGGTCAGAACCAGCATTGAGCACGAGCCGTCTATTGTATCGTGGACACGAAGTATGCCGTCCCTGATGGTACTTTCCCTGTCTATTAATGCCGAAACTACTTCGGTGGGGTTAATTTCGCCACGGCTCATTTCAAGGAAATGCATTAAATTTGATTTTAAACAGTGCTCAACAATCCGGTCCAGGTTATTTATGCGGCCCACCGTCGTAATGGCGTAATGGCCGAGATGGGAACGTACCAAAAGAGGCTGCGGCTCGTTATCGCTGATGCAGCCGATGCCCATATTACCGCTCATTGCCGATAAGTCCACTTCGAACTTGGAACGGAACTGTACATTTTCAATATTATGTATGGACCGTGAGAAGGATTTGCCCGACCATACCGCCATGCCGCCGCGGCTCGTCCCGAGATGGGAATGGTAATCGGTGCCGAAGTATAAATCCATTACACAGTCATTTTTTGATACTACGCCAAATAATCCTCCCAAGAGTATGCACACTCCTCAAAAACGTCATTACCTGATATCTTCATGGTAACTCTGCAGTGATTTTACCTTGTCGTCGGTCTCATGGCTCTCCCTGTATGCCGCGATTCCTTTTACACTTGCAAGAGCAGCGGTCATTGTGGTAATATACGGGATTTTGTATCGTATTGCGCTCTTTCTGATGTATGAGTCGTCATGCTGGCTTTGTTTCCCTGACGGTGTATTCACAATAAGCTGGATTTCGCCGTTAAGTATTAAGTCCACAATATTGGGCCTTCCTTCATACATTTTCTTTACCTTACGGCATTTAATGCCGTTATTCATAAGGAAATTATAAGTACCTTCCGTGGCAATAATCTCAAAATCGAGCTCCGAGAACCTGCGTGCAATCTCGAGAAGGTATGGTTTATCCATATCGGCAATGCTCATTAAAACGGCTCCGCCTGTGGGAAGGGGAACCTGGGTTGCTTCCTGGGCCTTGAAATAGGCAAGGCCGAATGAATTTGCAATACCCAGGACTTCTCCCGTAGATCGCATTTCAGGACCCAGTAAAGGATCCACCTCATGGAACATGTTAAACGGGAAAACTGCTTCTTTTACACCGAAATGGGTGATTTTCCGTTTTCTTAATTCCGTAACCGGGGACTTGCGTCCTGTTTCGGCTGCAATAATTATTTCTGTGGCAATACGCGCCATCTGAATATTGCATACTTTTGACACCAGCGGTACAGTCCGGGATGCACGGGGATTGGCTTCCAGCACATAGACCCGGTCGTTGTATATGGCATACTGAATATTCATTAATCCGACAACCTTCAGTTCATTTGCGATTTTGGCCGTATACTCATTTATGGTTTCAATATGTTCAGGCTTCAGGCTGATTGGCGGTATAACGCACGCTGAATCGCCCGAATGAATACCGGCAAGTTCAATATGTTCCATTACCGCGGGCACAAAGGTGTTACTGCCGTCGGAAATGGCGTCAGCCTCGGCTTCAATAGCATTTTCCAGGAATTTGTCAATAAGAAGGGGACGATCTGGTGTGACGCCTTTGGCTTCAGAAACATATCTTTCGAGCATTTCCTGGTCATATATCACTTCCATGCCCCGTCCGCCAAGAACGTATGACGGTCTTACCATTAACGGATAGCCTATCCTGTTTGCTATTTCCAGCGCTTCATCAAGGTTACTTGCCATTCCGGACTCGGGCATCGGGATACCCAGTTTCTCCATCATATGCCTGAAAAGATCCCTGTCCTCGGCCGTGTCTACCGTTTCCGGGGTGGTTCCCAGTATCCTGACCCCGGCTTTTGCAAGATCTCCGGCAATATTCAGCGGAGTCTGCCCACCGAACTGGATTATAACTCCTACTGGTTTTTCATGCTCGTAAATGCTGAGTACATCTTCAACGGTAAGGGGTTCAAAATAAAGTCGATCGGATGTGTCATAGTCGGTGGAAACGGTTTCGGGGTTACAGTTCACAATTATCGTTTCATAGCCCATGTCCCTTAAGGCAAAGGCCGCATGCACGCAGCAGTAGTCAAATTCTATTCCCTGTCCTATGCGGTTAGGGCCTCCGCCAAGCACCATTACCTTGGGTCTGTCCGATGTTTCGCTTCTCAGGGTATTGCTGCTTTTTGCACCGCTATAGGTGGAATAATAATAACATGCATTTTCAACACCGCTTACAGGAACTGTGTTCCATTCCTGAAGCATTCCCAGCCGGATTCTCTGTTTGCGTATTTCCTCTTCACTGACCCCGAGGAGCATAGCCAGGTACCTGTCCGCAAAACCGTCCTTCTTAGCCTTGATCAAAAGGTCATCCGGAAGTTTCGAACCTTTGTATTTTAAAATTTCTTCCTCCAGGTCTACCAGCTCTTTCATTTGCTGGATAAACCATTTCTTGATATGGGTGATCCTGTGCAACTGATCAATATCAGCACATTTACGAAGAGCTTCGTACATAATGAACTGGCGCTCGCTTGAAGGTTCTATCAGCAGGTCCAGCAATTCCTTCAGTTCCATGGAATTGTAATTCTTCGCAAAACCAAGGCCATAACGGCCTATTTCGAGGGAACGGACTGCTTTCTGCAGGGCCTCCTTATATGTCTTGCCAATACTCATCACTTCACCGACGGCTTTCATCTGGGTTCCAAGCTGATCCTTTGCGCCCTTGAATTTTTCGAATGCCCATCTTGGGAATTTAACCACCACATAGTCATCGGAAGGTGTATATTTGTCAAGAGTGCCGCCTTTATAATAAGGAATTTCGTCTAGAGTTATTCCTACTGCCAGCATTGCGGATATGAATGCTATCGGAAAACCTGTGGCTTTTGATGCAAGGGCTGAGGAACGGGATGTGCGGGGGTTTATTTCTATTATAACAACCCTGTCGGTAACGGGATCATGGGCAAACTGTACATTTGTTCCGCCGATGACTTCTATTGCCTCGACGATTTTGAAAGCATATTCCTTAAGGCGTTGTTGAAGTTCAGGGCTAATTGTAAGCATTGGTGCAGCGCATACCGAATCACCCGTATGGACGCCCATTGCATCGATGTTTTCAATAAAACATACAGCGACCATCTGATTTTTAACGTCGCGTACCACTTCAACCTCAAGTTCTTCCCAGCCGAGTACGGATTCCTCCACCAGCACCTGACCCACGATGCTTGCTGCAATTCCGCGGTTTACTACACGCCTTAGTTCTTCGATGTTGTAAACAAGTCCTCCTCCGGTACCTCCCAGTGTGTATGCCGGCCGTATGACAACCGGAAAACCCAGTTCCATTGCTATCTTTTCGGCTTCTTCAACGCTGTAGGCCGGTTTGCTGCGCGGTGTTTCTATGCCCAGTTTCTGCATTGTTTCTTTGAACGCTATCCTGTCTTCACCGCGTTCAATTGCGTCAACCTTTACTCCTATAACTTCCACGTTGTATTTTTCGAGAATACCTGCTTTGGACAGTTCCGAACAGAGGTTCAATGCTGACTGGCCGCCCAGGTTCGGCAGAAGGGCATCCGGACGTTCTTTTTCAATGATCTGGGTTAATCGTTCAAGATTCAGTGGTTCGATGTAAGTTGCATCGGCTATTCCAGGATCGGTCATTATTGTGGCGGGATTGGAGTTCACAAGGACGATTTCATAACCGAGCTGTCTTAACGCTTTGCAGGCTTGTGTGCCTGAATAATCGAATTCGCAGGCCTGACCGATTATAATCGGCCCCGAACCAATAATCAGGATTTTTTTGATATCAGTTCTTTTTGGCATGTTATTAACTCCTTAACCTGTGAATTGTAAGATTTCTGTTATTTTGCTGTCAAAAGGCTGTTATACTTACAGAATCATAAAGCGGATATAGTATTTTTGCAATTTCTGTTTTGTCAAATTTCATTTTAAATTTCTAAATTAATATAATATTACATAATGCCAAATGCTTCAATACAATTTTTAATAAAATTTTTCAGGATATTTCAAATCTTTTTTGTTCTTATTTTATCCCTATTCTCATTCTGTAGCAGAAATCAACAGTAAACTTTTCATTGCCGAAAATGGATTCAATTCGTTCAGTGAAAGACTTAATGCACGGCTCAATTTCAGTGATCCCCGATTTTAATATGGACTGCAGGCTGCCCTGGCTGAATGCAATATTGATAAACCTTGCGGCATCACATTCTTCACTAGCGGAAAAAACTATTTCACGAGCATATCTGAACAGGCCTGATTTTTTAATATTCATCAGGTGTTCTTCCTTCGGCCAGCTTTTAAACCTGTTCCTGAGTTCCGGTCTTACATCCTCGATTTCCTTTACTTTTCTGAAAAGGGCGTTGTATTCATATTCGGCTTCCAATCCGCATACAGGAGGCCAGTCGCAGTCATATGCCGCGAATATTCCTCCTTCTTTCAGTATTATTGCTGCTTCTTTCAGAGTTGTTTCCGGGTTCATCCAATGAAAGGACTGTGAACAAGTAACGATATCGGCAAAATTGTCATCCAATCCTGTCCGGTCGGAAAAAGCCAGGATAAAACTTACATTTTTATATCCTTCGGATTTTTGCCTGGCAATTGCCAGCATATCCTCGCTCGGATCCATACCGATTACCGTATCGCTGATTTGGCTCCATACAAAGGTTGAAAGACCGGTGCCGCATCCAATGTCAACAACGACCGAGGGTTTCCTCCCCATGTATCTTAAAATGTAATCAATCACTTTTTCAGGGCACCTGGGTCTTGCATAGTCATAAATGTCAGCAAACCCGGCAAAACGGTCCGCATTGCATTTTAACTCATTCATTCTGATATATCCTCCTTAATGCTGCCAAAATGGTACAATAAAACAATAACTTTCTATTTCAGTTATTCCGGATTATAGCATGATGCCGGAAATAAAGCTACTTATAAGAAAAGTAAGATAACAGGGTCCAGAATAACAATTGTCACCGGGAAGAGTTTTAATTTCCGATCAGGCAGGGTAATAATAAAATGAGATTACGGTGGTCGGTGATTTTTATGAATGAAAAGATTCTGGATATAAAAAAAACCGTTTTCGAACTGGCAGATGAGTACCCCGAAATAAAGGAAATACTGAAAAACCTTGGTTTTGAAAGTATTACAAATCCTGTAATGCTGAAAACCGCGGCCAAGGTGATGACTATTCCTAAAGCCGCAAAAATGAAGGGGATTGAGCTGAATACCATAGTTGAAAAATTCAGGGAAAATGGTTTTACGGTAATAAATGCTGATACGCTGTAATGAAAAATGCATAACTGCCGATATACCAAATAATTGACAATCCATCGTACTGTTGTGGTATTATTCTGTATAAATGCTGGAAAAACGGCTGGTTGGCCGTGTTATTTTTTTGAGGGGATATTTATAATGAAAAAATGTAGTTATGTTTATTGGATTGCTTGTATTCTGGCTGTTTCTGTTTTAAGCGGATGCGGGGCTGCCGCAGTGTCGGGAACCGTGGAACAGGAGGAAGATATAGCTTCTTCTCCGTCACCGGCAATTCATGAAACAGCAGCAGACACTGAACCCGAAAAAGATTCCGTACAGAATAACGCCTTGCCCGGTCCGTCCTATGTTCCGGAAAGTGCTTTATTGCCATCCGGGGAATCAGTTCCTGCAGATATTTTCCCACCAACAGCTGAGCCTGTCATTACTCAAATACCTCAGGGCAAACCGTCTTCGCCTGTAAGCCCGACGCCTGAAGCAAGCCCGGTACCGGAAAAAGATGAAACTCGTCCGGAGTTTATTTACCCCGTTAAAAATTTTGACGATGACAAACGTATCTGCCTCACTTTCGATGACGGGGGGAACAAACAAGCCGTAAAAAAAGTGCTTGAAGTTTTAAAGAAACATGATGTCAAGGGTACTTTTTTCGTAATAGGAAAGTATTTGAAAACCCATGCTGATTTATGGAAGCAGGCCATTGAGGAAGGGCATCTGGTCTGCAATCATACCCAGAACCATGTATGGCTTTCGCAGCTTAACAATGAAGACGCAAAAAAAGAAATAACGGAATGGGAATTGACTGCTGCCGAGGTACTGGGACAGGAATATGTTGAAAGGATGAAACGGTATTTTCCTTTCATACGTCTCCCGGGCGGCGCAGGAAATGACAGCAAGAGAATACTGCGCCTTGTTTCAGAACTTGGCTATGTGCCTGTCGGATGGAGCGTTGAAAGCTATTATGCCGTCCTCAGGCATCATGATTTGAAAAACGAATCCGTAGATTCAGTTGCCGAAGAAGTTTTTGCACATTTTTCAAAAAAGATAAAAGGAGGGTCCATTGTACTTCTCCATTTTAACCCATATGATACGGAGAAGCTTGACGATTTGATTGACGCAGTGAAAGAAAAGGGAATAACAATGCACCTGCTTTCAGAGTGCATTGAATTCTGAATATTTAATTTTCTGAGAATATTTCGAATACTTCCATAAGTTCATCATATTGCTCGGAAAGAATTTCAATGAAATCCACCACGTTCTTGTCTTTCAAAAGAGGCGGAAATGCCCTGTACAGACTGTCGATGAAATTATCCTCCACCGGGTGTTTTTCGGGGTTTTGCGTTATCGGGCAAATCCCGAAACTCCTGGGGTCAAGCCTGAAGTCTATCCTGCCGTATTCATTCATATACGGTATGACGGGAAATATTCTGCAGGATAAAGGACGTTCGTCCCTCGGACATTTTCCGCTGCATACCAGGAGTTTCACCGTATAGCCGCCGGGAAGGACGATATCCGTTTCTTTTATGGTATACCAGTTACCATTGTCATACAAATACTCTTCACCGGGAAAAAGCAGCATTCCGTCGTTTTCGTCACCCAGGCAGCATTTTTCCCCGCACAGCTTTCCGCAGTCGGTTTTAAGCGGAGTGGCACTGCCAAACCTTTTCCTGAAAGTTTTATATAATTTCCTGTAATAATTTAAAGAATCCATACCTGTCTTTCCATAACCATTATTTTTTTCTGCTGTTGTAATATGAAGCGATTACCGCCTCGAAAACCCTTCCGGGGAGAATTCTTTTGGCAGTAACCGAAAGTTTCTGCTCGAATTTCCCGATTTTGTACCTGAGTCTCGGACTCCTTAGGTCAATGATTTTACCTATCACTTCGGCAAGTTTTTCAGGTTCACTCCCGTGGGATTCATCGTATTCAATTTTTTCCACAACTCTTCGGAAAACATCCCCGTACGGAGAATTTCCGGACATGGCTTCCTTTGCATGGAGCCTGTATTTTTGGGAGCCTGACTTGTGATCGGTGGGCTCTATAATTACAACCCTGATTCCAAAATCCTTCGTTTCAAGGCTCAGGGCTTCAGAAAAGCCTTCTATTGCAAATTTTGAAGCACTGTATGCGCACTGGAACGGAATTGCCAGTAATCCCATAATGGAACTGAAGTTAATGATAAGACCGCTTTTCCGTTCCCGCATATAAGGCAGCACGGCCTTGCACATCCTGACCGTTCCAATCAGGTTGGTATTTATGACCTGTTCAAACTCTTCTATGGAAATATCCTCAACTGAACCTAAAATCAGCATTGCTGCACAGTTTACAAGGACATCAATTTTCCCCTCTGCAGTGATAATGTTCTGAACCGCATCGTTGACCGATTTCTGATCGGTTACGTCGAGCCATATTTTTTTGAGATTTTTCCCTTCCGCTTCATTTTTGAAAGATCTTGCCCCTGCGTATACAATATGTCCCATATTTCCCAGGTGGTTTGCAACAGCCAGTCCGAGCCCTGAAGAAGCTCCGGAAACAAGAATGACTTTTCTGCTTTGACTCATATGTAAGCCCCCTTTTCAAACTCTCCGTAACAAAACAATTCTAATACAAACGGTTCAAAAAATCAAAAATCTATGGATATTTTGCAAAAGTATGATACAATTATTTTGTATTTAGCTTCTTTTTAGGTATTATGACTTAGTAATAAATAAGCATTAAATTGCCTGATTCATAAAAGATAAGGAGATGTTGATATGGACCTGTTTCAAAAGTGCTATGATTACACGGCAGCAAAAGAAGCTATGGCAGCAGGGCTTTATCCGTATTTTCACTATCTTGAAACCGGCCAGGATACAGAAGTGATCATGGAAGGCCGAAAGATAATAATGATTGGCTCAAACAATTACCAGGGGCTTACTTCCGACAGCCGCGTAATTGAGGCAGCCAAGGAAGCATTGCTTAAATACGGTACGGGATGTTCAGGGTCGCGGTTCCTGAACGGAACACTGAAGCTGCATATGGAACTGGAAGAGAGACTGGCAAAATTCCTGAACAAGGAAGCAGCCCTGACGTTCAGCACCGGTTTTCAGAGCAACCTGGGTATTATCTCAGCGCTTTGCGGAAGAAATGACTATATTATATGTGACAAGGAAAACCATGCAAGTATTTATGATGCCTGCCGCCTGAGCTATGCAAAAATGGTCCGTTATGAACATAACGACATGGAAGATCTGGAGCGGGTATTAAGTGAAATACCCGATAACAAGGGTAAACTGATTGTAACCGACGGCGTATTCAGTATGAGAGGGGATATTTGCAATCTTCCCGAAATAGTCAAGCTTGCTGAAAAATATGGGGCCAGGGTCATGGTCGATGACGCCCATGGACTTGGAGTTATCGGGGAGAATGGCCGCGGAACTGCATCATATTTCGGCCTCGAGGATAAAGTTGACATAATAATGGGAACATTCAGCAAGTCCCTGGCAAGTCTCGGCGGGTTTATGGCTGCAAGCGAGGACGTAATACATTACGTGAAGCATAATTCACGTCCGTTTATTTTCAGCGCATCAATACCTCCGGCAAATGCCGCCGCTGCATTAAAGGCGCTTGAAATTATAGAACAGGAACCGTGGCGGGTTAATAACCTGCTTAGCATAGCTGATTATATGAGACAGGGACTCAGGAAAATGGGAATTCCTATACTGGAATCTGAAACGCCGATTATTCCCATAATGACCTATGATACCGAAAGAACGTTTTTGGCCACAAAAATGCTTTTCGAAGAAGGAGTCTATGTCAATCCTGTCATAGTTCCTGCCGTACCGCCCGGGCAGTGCCTGCTGAGGACCAGCTATACCGCAACCCATACAAAGGAGCAGATGGACAGGGCAATGGAAGCGATAGGAAAAGTATTTTCAAAGCTTCCGCCTAGAAAAGCAAAAAACGGAGAACAGGCATAAAAGCGGCAGAATGCTGAGATACATTCGGAAAAGACAGTACGGTACTGATTTTCTGAAATATATTGGGAAAATAAAGATGGCAATTATCCCAATTGGGATAATTGCCATCTTTATTAATTTGCAGATATTAGTGAACTTAACTATTCAAGATATACATTTTGCTCCTTAAGTGTTGTGCGGAGTTTTTGAATATCTACATCCCTGACATCGACACCATCCTTTGCTGCAATGGCTGCAGCGGTACCGACAGCCTGTCCCTGGGCCATGCAGCATCCTGTATTCCGCGTTGACATATGGGCTTCCCAGGTAGATGTTATCAGACGGCCTGCTACAAGAATGCCGTTAAGTCCCTTCGGGATAAATGCCCGGTATGGAATCCCGTAATAACCTGCATCTTTGATTACTATTTTCGGAGCACAGTCATGAAAACCGTAAAGCAGTACCTCATCGTCAAATCTGGCACAGTTCACAATATCATCAAGTGTCATTTCATATTCGCATTTGATAATTCTGCTCAGTCGAATGCCGACCGATGGCGGTGTCCAGCTGACGTATGCGCGTTCAAAACCCGGTATGTGTTCGATTAGCATCCGCGCAAGCTTCATCGCCTGTCTGCGCAGCTGAATTTCAGCCTTTGAGAGCTCAACGGTGTCTGTAGCATCAACTGCACGCAAGTTACATGAATTAATATAAGTATAGTTATTTTCATGGTACGAGAAACCAAGAGGACCCCACATACCATTTGCTTCCATGAAATCTTTAAAAGCAGGTATTCTTTTAAGTTCAAAACCCAGACGAATTACATCATCGGTATCGCTGCCCTTGTTTCCCCGGATAAGCTGGGTGATCAGGCCGTTTTCTTCAAGAAACCGGACAAGCCTTGGCATGTCAACATTGGACATTCCGAACGGAAAACCGGCGCTTGTGGTTTCATGGCGTTTCACAAATTCTGCACCTGCAAAATATGCAATATCACCGTCTCCAGTGGCATCAATTACTGTTCTGGCCAATATGGCTTCACGTCCCGATTTACCCTCGATGATAACGCCCTTGACAGTGTTTTGCTCCTTAACAACATCAACCGCCATTACATGCAGCAGGATTTGAACACCTGCCTCTTCCAGCATTTGAAATATGACATCCTTGAAAATTTCCCAGTCTATTAAGGTGATTCTTGAATCGTAATTGCCGCCTTTATCCTGTTCGAGATGTCCCAGGGAACCGCCGCACTCAACAAGGCGGTTTATAATATCCTCAGGTATTCCTTTAATAACCTGTTTTTCCTCGGCACCGGGAAAGGCCTTGTAAAGGTTAAAGAAACTGTGAATCGGGCCGGCACCGCTTACAAGTGTTCCGCCCAGGAAACCGTTACGCTCAATAAGTATGGTTTTTGCACCGTTTCTTGCTGCGGCAAGCGCGGCAACAACTCCCGCGGTACCTCCGCCGGCTACCAAAACGTCGCATTCATAATTGACCGGGGTTTTTCTGTTTTCAGTTATGTATTTTCCGCTCATTGAAAAGCTCTCCTTATATTATTTTTTTATTGAGCCAGTCTTACTTTAAGGATTTCCATCAGCGGTTTGTTTATTATGCAATTTTTGAAAGCAAAAGATTTCATTATTCTTATTATATCTTCTTCAGAACAGTCTTCGAATACTGCGGCGTATTCAGGCTGAAGAACACCTGCTGCGAATCCTGTCAACAGTGCGAAATCCATAGTCTTCCTGAATGTTCCGAATGTATAATTTTTTGCTTCGGTCAATATTGACATCATGTATTCAGTAAACTTGCGCGTTACTTCCTTCCCAGGGCATTCGCTGCGCCATGCGGTAAAGTTTTCCGCACCGAGAAGGTTTTTCATCCGTTGAACCGGAGCTATACGCTGCATGTATTCACTGTTCGGATCAAGAGTAACCCAGCCCATTACTCCGCAATCTTTGTATGTCCATGTGGTCCAGTGCAGACCGAGTTCGTTCATTGCTTTCAGCTGGTCGTCCATTGAAGCGAGACGGTAAGGAATGTCGTCTTCACCTGTACAATACTGCGAACCAAATTCACCGACCCACAGCGGAACCTGGTATTTTTCGGAGAACTGCCAGCCTTCAGTTTCCAGTATGTGCTGAATCTGCTGGTTGTAATCCCAGTAACAGGCTTTTTCTATACGGTCATTATGCAGCATTTCATAATATCCGGGATATTTTCCTGGTCCGAAACCTGATACTATATAGTCATGAGATGAATAAACAAGATTATCGGCAAAAGGAGGCTCAAGACCGGCGAAATTATGGGCGTAACAATCCCCTTCGATAAAAATGATATGCTTTGGATCGACTTCACGAATTTTATTTACTGCGGTACGGACAACCTGGTTGAATCTCTTATAATCCGACCTGAAATTTTCGTATGTATTGAAAGGGTAATCACCTGAACGTTGATTGGAACTTGGTTCGTTAAATAGATCATAACCTGCCACGGCCGGTTCATCCTTAAAACGGGCGGCAATTTCCTGCATCAATGCGAAGTACCGTTCCTGGTAGCATGCATCCCGCCAGAACAGTGAAATCCCGCGGTCGTTGTCGCTGTGCCAGTGGGAATTTTGCCACCCCTGTATTGCATGCATGTCCAATATAACATAAAGTTCATATTTCTCGCATAGTTTTACAATTCTTTTGAGTAATTCAAAACCCTTTTCTTTATAGACAAAGGGATGTTCATCATCTTCGAAGTGACGATAATTCACAGCAAGTCTTACGCAGGTAGAACCGAGTTCTTTTATGAAACGGATATCATCTTCGGCCAAAAAATTGTCAATCATTTGATCAAAAAACAGCCGGCCTTTTTCTTTGCCAAGCCTTAATTCCATGTGTTCACGCAATGAGGTTTCAGTTCCGGGAAAGCCGTTTATGAAATTCTCCATGTTCATCCATCCGCCGACGCAGGTTCCGCGCAAATATATTGGTTTTCCCGATTCAGTTACAATTTGCTTTCCTTTGGTTCGCAGAAATTCCATAACAAGAGACTCCTTTCCAGGTAGGTTATTTTGCAGTTTAAATTGATTTAACTAAGATGACAATACTTTGACAGAATTATATAATTTTAATCTATCATAAAAAGGAAGAATAAATAAGTATGGTTTTTTATCAACATTTGCCTGCAAAAAACGACAGCGACTGTCAAATTGATTTGTTGATAAATTTTCGTACTATGCAAATCAATTTAGGCAAATATAATAAAATCATAAACTTTAAACGCAAAAAAATTAGGGGGGTTACACAATGAAGAGATTCAAAATCTTGTGCGTACTTTTGTCTCTGATGCTGGTAATGACATTTACAGCATGTTCAACTTCTTCACGGAACAATAGTTCAACGGACAACACAGGGAACGACGGTGGTACAACAGGTAAACAAACATCGGACAATGTTAAAGTTGATACCATTGTAATGTGGTCCAACGACACACACAATCAGTCTGTATATGAAGAAGCGGTAAAAGAATTTAACAACACGATAGGTAAGGAAAAAGGAATTATTGTTGACTATTCGGTATTCGGCAGTGATTATTACAACACACTTGATGTTGCCGTAACTGCAGGTGAAGGACCTGATATTTTCAAATGCAACAAAGTAGGAAAATATTCCGAAGCGGGCTATATTATGGCGTGGGACGACATTGAAGGTTTAAAGGGTCTTATTGACAGGTTCAATGTCTACAATGCGCCCGGTTATGGTATTTTTGGCGACAAAACATATGCAGTTCCGCTGAAAGTGACAAATTACGGTCTTGCATGCAACCTGGAGATATTCAGAAAGAACAATCTTGAAGTTCCGAAAACATGGGACGAAATGCGCGAAGCAGCAAGAATTATAACAGAAAACGGCGGCGGTAAAATCTATGGTTATGCTCTCGCGATGGGCTATGGCAGTTACAACTATTTTTATGTCAACCTCCCGAACGCAGCTGCCGTCGGAGATGAATACTTTAACCATACAACAGGAAGATATGATTTTCTGTCACTGGAAGGTTTCTTCAATCATGTACTTGACATTATAAAGGACGGAAGCATGTTCCCCGGTTATGAGACCATGGACGGTGATACTGCACGGGCTCAGTTCTCAGCCGGCAATATAGGAATGATTGGTGTAATGTCATCCGATGTTGCAACATTCAAAAACCAGTTCCCGGTGAGCTTTGAGTATGAAGTGGTTCCGTATCCGGTAAAGGATGCCGGCAATCATTATAAATATCCGACCGGTGTTTCTCTGTCTTATGTAATTAACTCACAGGTTGCCAAAAAAGGTGTCGAGGATAAAGTAGCTGAATTTTTGAATTATCTCTACTCTGATGATATTTTCGTTGAAACATACGAAAAACAGCTGGATATTCCGATTGAAGGCGAAAAGATTACAAGCAAGGCAAAGACTGAAAATCTCGATCCAAACTGGATAAGGTTTGCAGACATGAACACATTCTACATCAAGTATCCGAATCCTGACAGTGATGTGGCTGTTGTAGGAGAAACATACCAGGAAGTATACAACAAGATACTTGTTGGCGCGGTTGATGTGCATAATGCCCTTGCAGATCTGACAGAACGTTATAACAAGGCCCTGGACGAGGCAATTGCAAGCGGCAAAGTCAATATTGACAATTACATTGACAAGAACCTGGAAGCAAAAAGAGCATGGGGTAAATAATATCATCCGTAATAACTGAGTTAGTTTATTCTTATGCCTCTAAATTAAATTGCGGCCGACAAAATTTGATTTAGAGGCATATTTTTTATCAGATTAGAAAAAAGGCGGTGTTCTCTTGAAAAAACTTGTGCAGGCTAATTTAGCGGGGAAATCTAAATCCAGGGATTATCAGCTGGGTGACAAAGTACAGGAAATTACAATGATGATGCCTATGTTCATAGGTTTTGTTTTATTTTCAATTTACCCGATTTTTTGGGTATTGCGGTGGGCATTATTCAAATATAACGGATATTCTGCCCCGCAATATGTGGGTCTGGCGAATTTCGTCCGCGCCTTTACCAATGATGCGGCTTACTGGAAGTCTGTCGGAAATACATTTACAATTGCGGGGATAAAGATGCTGGTTGAAATACCGCTTTCACTTATACTGGCGGTATTGTTAAACAACAAGGTAAAAGGAAGTTCTTTTTTCCGGGTTATATTCTTTTTGCCTTCGGTATTCAGTGTTGCGGTCGTTGGTTTGATTTTCTCAATTATGTTCAGTTCTTACAATGGGATTGTGAATGCAGTTCTGCAGAGCCTTAACCTGATAAGCAAAAATATCGGATGGTTCAGTACCAAACAAAATGCAATGTTTGTTATTATACTGGTATCCCTGTGGACGACCTTTGGCCTGAACATGATATATTTTCTAACCGGTCTTCAGAATATACCGGATTCCATGTACGAATGTGCATCAATTGACGGTGCGACGGAATTACAGCAGTTTTTCCATATAACAATACCCCTGGTTGCACCTGTGCTTCAGCTGGTTATCATGCTCAGCGTGCTCGGTACGTTAAGAATGACCGACCTGATTCTGGTGCTTACGAACGGAGCCCCGGGCGGCGCTACCGAAGTTGTCATGACCAAGATCTTTAAGTATTTCTTTTCATATGGAGAAAACTCGGCAACCGAAGTTCAGTATGGATATGCGTCGGCTCTTTCGGTCATTACTGCCGTCATAATGTGTATCGTGACCGTAATTTACCTGAAATTGTCAAAAAGAATGCAGGAAGTAACTTAGCAAAGAGGTGTAATATTAATGAAAAATCCGGGCAGAATTGTCGGAAAAATTGTTATATATTTTTTTCTCCTTATAATAACTGTTTTTGCATTATTTCCGGTTATTTACATACTACTCAGTTCATTCAAGTCCACACAGGAGATCCTTGTAGGCGGTACCAGAATTATACCTACTGAATGGCGTCTGGACAATTATGTTAAGGCATGGAATTTGGCCAAGTTCGGAAGGCTTACCGTTAACAGCATTTATTATTCATTCTTTGTTGTATTGGGCTGTATTGTTACTTCCATTACAGCAGGGTATATATTTTCCAGGGGAAAAACCAGGTTTTCGAAGGTAGTTTACCGGATGGTCCTTGCGTCAATGTTTGTTTCCCTTGGCACCCTGGCTCTTTATCCGCAGCTTAATATTGCAAAGATATTCGGGCTAAGCGGTACGCTATGGGGACCGATTATAATCAGGGTTTTCGGAATGAATGCAACACAGGTCTTTATTGCAACGGGAAACATCAATCAGTTGCCAATTGAACTTGATGAAGCGGCAAAAATAGACGGATGCAGCTTTTTCAGAATATTCTGGCAGATTATATTCCCGCTTTGCAAACCCTTGATAGCAACCGTAGGCTTAATTGCGTTCCGAACAGCATGGAGTGACTACCTGCTTCCATATGTATTTACAATATCCGCAAGGAACAAATGGCCGCTGGTGGTTGGGGTTGTAAACCTTAAATCAACGGGCGAGGCGGTTTCACAATGGAACCTGATGCTTGCCGGTATAAGTATTTCCATATTGCCGATGCTTGTTATATATCTGCTGCTTAATCGCTATTTTATATCCGGCCTTACAGAAGGTGCTGTGAAGGGTTAAGCGCAAAGTATTTGAAAAGGTAGCCGAAAAATGGATTTGACATGATAATGCCGGAAGTGTACGATTATAATAATGTGAATCAGACGGTGGGCAGATGTTTTATACAATAGGATTGCTATTATTGTTTTCAGTGATACTGATATTTTTCGGACGAAAAGACCGCTATTGCTACTTGTTTGTATTAATGGCTTTTGGGGCAATGGTTGCTTTTTTCTCTATAATTCTGCATATAAATATGTTTGGAAGTTATTATTATTACAACAACAGTATTCTGTATCTGTTGGATTACAGGATTTTCAAGGTTATTACGAAAAATATAAGTATTCCCATCTCCATGAGCATCAGGCTAATGAATATCGGTATTACACTGTATCTGTTGGCAATGCCGATATTCAACATGGAGTTCTGCAAAAGCGTATTTTATCTGAAACCTAAATTTTCCAACAGGATAGTCAATGTGTTTCTGTTCACCGTTCCGCTTTTCTCGATGATTTTTTATGATTATCGCACTTCCACAATGATATATTTAAGGTACCATACCAGTGGTAATCAGATACTGTTTTATTACTGCATAAGTGCTGTAAACATTTTGAACAAGGTGCTGATTTTATTTGCTTTGCTGCGGCCGATTCAGGTTTTGTTCATATATGTAAAAAAAATGACGATTAAATATTTAAAGAAGCGTGTTTTTTTGTTTGCTTTGGGATTACTGTTGTTTAATGTTATATTCTGTTTGTTTTTCTTTTTCAGTCCATTCAGCTTCTCAATTGATAAAGTGTTCAGAAGCGGGTTCTGGATATTTGAAAATTTACAGATAAAGGCATACAGTATGTATTTTGTGGCTCCTTTGGTTGCGATATTGATTATCTCTGTATGTATGGTCATTTTGCTCAGTTTCCGCCTGGGAATAAGCATAACGCCGCTGCTGGCAAGAAAGATAAGCTCGAATCTGATGCTGTTTAATCAGATTGCAGGCGAAATACTTCACTCGCAAAAAAATGCACTGTTCGCAATAAAAATAATGGCGGATAAAATTGACAAAAAAGTGGGAAACAACGAAGGCACCGAAGAAGTAAACAGGCTGAAGGATTATGTTGAGCTTTTGCTGACAGATACCACAAAGATGCTGAACAGTATACGTGAAATCAAGTACCATTATATGGAGGAAAGCATTGAAAAAATTGTGGAAGAGGCGATCACCGAAATTGCACTCCCGGAAAATATCAAGCTGAATTATGTTAAGGATATGTATGCCGGGAAACGTTTCTGGGGTATGTATGATAAGTATCATTTGTCCAATGCCTTTGTGAATGTATTGAATAATGCGGTTGAAGCCATTGAAAGGGCAGGCAGAACTGACGGACAAATAGACGTCGGAATAAGTCATTTTTTCAGCTGGATTGTCGTTGCCATAAGCGACAACGGCACAGGGATGAAAAGATCGGAAAAAAGGAAAATATTTTCACCCCATTATTCCAGCAAAACCGGCACCTTCAACTGGGGGCTTGGTTTATCGTATACATTCAGGGTGGTTATGGCTCATATGGGTCAGATAAAAATCCTCAGTAAATACGGTAAATATACGACGGTGTTAATCATGCTTCCGTTAAAAAAAGGTGATAAAAATGGGAAAAATCAGGGCAGTCATTGCCGATGACAATGAAGAAATCAGAAATTACTTGAGTGAAGTCATTCAGGCGGCAGCAGAGGATATTGAAGTTGCCGGCCTGGCGAGCAGCGGCAGCGAGGCAGTTGAACTGGCAAAAAAGCTGAAACCTGATGTAATACTGATGGATGTCCAGATGGAAAGTCATACCTCGGGTATAACCGCAGTGGAACAAATACACAGGCAGTTTCCTGACATAAAGTGTATCATGCTTACCATACATGAAAATGAAGAATACATGTTAAGAGCTTACCTGGCAGGCGCTGTGGATTATATAGTAAAAATGAGTCCCACAGAAAAAATTGTTAGTTCGATTTATGATGTTATAGACAACAAACTTTTGCTCAGGCCAGAAATAGCGAAAAAAATCATGAACGAGTACCAGCGCCTGAAGGAAAATCAAAAGCATGTACGTGAAACGCTGCAGATTATGATGATGATTAGTACAACCGAATATGAGATTCTGAGAATGGTGTATAACGGCGACAGCTATAAAAAAATAGCCCAGAAAAGGTTTGTCCAGGAGACCACAGTGCGCTCGCAGATAAACCATATCCTAAAAAAATTTAAAAAGAAAAGGATGAAGGATGTTATAAGCCTTCTCAGGGAACTTAATATTTTTGAAAATGATTCAGGATATCAGTAATACTGTAATGGGGGCAAGGGATTTAATCCTGATATAATACGGCAATCAGCCGGTATACTTAAGGTAAAGAAAGAGGTGCTTTAAATGGTATACAATCAATTTGGAAAGACGGATTTGAAGGTTTCTGATGTCGGATTCGGTGCATGGGCAATTGGAGGTTTGGGATGGGGGGAAAAACCTGATGATCAAAATGCAATTGCTGCATTGAACAGGGCATGGGAGCTGGGAGTCAATATTTACGATACATGTGATGCATACGGAAATGGCCGCAGCGAGATGCTTATAGGTGAATTTATCAAGGATAAGCGTTCAGAAGTAATTGTTGTTACAAAAGGCGGCACCAATTTCCGTATTCCCGAACGCAGCAAGAATTTTACCCGTGATTATCTGATGATGAGTCTTGATGAGAGCCTGATGCGGCTTAAAACCGACTATGTGGATGTTTATCTGCTACATGTGCCCGATGCGGAATGGCAGGAAAAAGGCAAGGTTTTTGATACTCTCATAGAAATAAAGAAATCGGGCAAGGCACGTTATGTAGGACTGGCAATGTGGGGGGCAAATGATACCCTTTATGCGTTTGAGCATGACGACCGGAATGTAATTGAAGTGCTTGAATGCCCGTTTAACATTCTTAACAAATCAAATATTGAAGTTGTGAAAATTGCAAAAGAACGCAATATTGCAGTTTTGACCAGCCAACCTCTTGCAAGCGGTATTCTTACCGGAAAATATAACAGTGATACCGTATTTGCCGACGGAGATAACCGAAAAGGTTTCTGGACAAAAGAACGTTTCCTGTCTGTACAGCAGGATATGAAAACAATTGAAGAATGTGCGAAGGAAACGGGGCTTACAATGACCCAGCTTGCTCTTGCCTATAACCTTACTTATCCCGGAATACACTGCGTGATTCCCGGAGCAAAAAATCCTTTACAGGTGGAAAAGAATGTATCGGCCAGCGGTATCAGGCTGGACGATGAGATTATGAAAAAACTCTTTGGCGTAAAAGGTTTTGTATACTGAAAATCTCTTCGCACAGAAAGGCATTAAGGCCGGCCGATACCTTGTTCAGGTATCAGCCGGCCTTGCCGTATTTTTCATGATTTTTCCCTGTATCATGACGAATAACATTAAGCTGTTTCAGCTATATTACTTCAATCGTAATCTCATCCTTCAAGAGAGTGCAAAGCTGTTTGTAAAACTTGTTCTCCTGTTCATTGTTTGACTGTCCGAGTACAATTAAATCAATCCCGTTGTTTTTTGCAAAATCAGCAATGGTTTTGGAAATATTGTCAGAGCGTAACATTGTCATATCGGCATTGTATTCCTTGGATACCTTGAAAAGATACTCAAGCGCCTCGCTTTCCCGGGTATTGTCAAGAATGTTCCAGGAATTCTTTGCTACATGAAGAACCCGAAGGTTTCCGTCTTTGGCTTTGAGTTTTGACGCTGCTTTTATGAGCCTTTCACATGTTTTTTGCTTGGTTACGCAAACCAGTACATTCTGATATAAATTCAACCTGTATCTACCTCTTTTTCATTTGTTTTAATCCCCTATAAATTATAGCAGAAAATACTTTTAATTTCTTAACTGATTGTGAATTGTTTGTAACCAAATATTACAATATAATTTTGTTGACATACTGTACATAACTGTGTTATTTTCAGTTACACAGTATCGTCGGCGGTGATTTGGTTGGTTTTTTCAAGCCTGGTTTTTCTTTATTTCTTTTTGCCGTTAAATTTAATATTTTATTTTTTATGCAAAAACAACACATACAGAAATATAATCCTTGTTCTGTTTTCTCTTACGTTCTACGCCTGGGGCGAACCCGTATGGATAACCCTTCTGATTTTCAGTGCAACCATAGATTATTTCCATGGCCTTATAATAGAAAAACACCGAAACACCTGGAAAGCCAAAGCAGCCCTGATATCTTCGCTGGTACTGAACCTTTCGCTGCTTGGCTTTTTTAAATATTCAAATTTTATTGCGCATAATATTAATACCCTGCTTGGAACAAAAATACCGCTTAATAATTTTAGCCTTCCTATCGGTATTTCTTTTTATACTTTCCAGACCATTTCATATACCGTGGATGTTTACCGCAATGAGACCAGGGCTCAGAAGTCGTTTATGAAATTCCTGCTTTTTGTTTCCCTGTACCATCAGCTGGTGGCAGGCCCTATCGTTCGGTATAACGATATTGCAGCGGAGATAGAAAACAGGCATACAACGGTGTCTGAGATGTATAACGGAATTAACAGGTTTGTAACGGGTCTTGGCAAGAAGGTCCTGCTTGCAAATACAGCCGGCGAAATAGCTGAGCCCATACTGAACGGGGATTTGCAGCAGCTTTCAACCTTGGGCGCCTGGATCGGAATTATTCTTTATGCTTTCCAGATTTATTTTGACTTTTCAGGATATTCGGACATGGCAATAGGTATGGGGCAGATGATTGGTTTTCATTACAAGGAAAACTTCAATTACCCGTATATTTCAAGAACTGTTGCTGAGTTCTGGAGAAGGTGGCATATTTCCCTGGGTACTTTTTTCAGGGACTATGTATACATACCCCTGGGAGGGAACCGTAGGCATCATGTTCGAAACCTCCTGATAGTTTGGTTTTTGACAGGGCTGTGGCACGGTGCCGGATGGAATTTCGTTGTCTGGGGTTTATTCTACGGGTTTGTGATTATCCTGGAAAAGAAAGTGCTGCTAAGGCTGCTGGAAAAGCTGCCTGGCTTTGTTTCACATATATATCTTCTGCTTACCGTTCTGACAGGCTGGGTATTTTTCTATTTTACGGACATAAACAGGGCGTTTGTTTTTTTGGGGGTAATGCTCGGCATAAAAGGAAGCGGGCTTTATTCGGTACAGGATGCTATGATTTTGCAAAACAACGGATTGTTCCTGATAATTGCAGCCCTTGGATGTACGCCGGTCTTGCCTGCCCTGAAAAACCTTGTATCCGAAAAACTTAAAGAAAGCAGGTACAAGGAACTGGTATTTGATGTGCTCCATCCCGTAGTGAACCTGGTTCTGATATTTTTATGTACCGCCTTTCTTGTGGGCAAAACATACAACCCGTTTTTGTATTTCAGGTTTTAGTTTACGGGGGAATTAAGCATGAAAAGCAAGTATGCCAATATAATTCTGTTTTTTGTATGCCTGATAGGAATAGGAACGGTAAATGCTTTTTCCGGGGACAGACCGGTATCCGAATACGAAAACAGGAGCCTCGAACAGTTTCCTGAGTTCTCGGTACAGTCCTTGTTATCAGGAGAATATTTCAGGAAAATAGATTTGTATTTTTCAGATCAGTTTTTATGGCGGGATTCTTTCGTGCGTATAAGCAGTGCCGTAAAGGAACTGAAAGGGCTGCCCGGCAGGAAAGGCGAAGTGGTTATTGTGCACGGCGGGTTCAATGATGCGGAAGAACATGCAGCATTTCCCGATGATTATACCCCGGAAAATGAACATTCCGGGAAAAACGAAAATAAGACCGATTACGGGAGCCGATCCGAACCTGCAGAAGGATCAGGAATAACATCTATGCCTGAACCCTCCGAAAAAATACCGGAATTTACGCCCGTACCCTCTGAAGCATCCGAAGCGAATCCGACAGTTGAACCTTCCGGAACCCCTGAACCAACACCCACGCCATTGCCCGAAAAAGATGACAACGGAAAAAGAATTGGCAGGATCCTGATATACAATAACAGTGCAATGCAGCTTTTCAAGGCGAATACCGATGCAGAAAAGTACTATGCTGAAACACTTAACGGTTTTAAAGAAAAGGCGGGTGAAGGAATCAGGGTATATTCACTTCTGGCCCCGACAAGCATTGAGTTTGTGGACAATGAAAAATACCGGGATTTGTCCGATTCACAGAAGGAAGCAATCAGCCGTGTTTACGAAAAACTTTCAGGAGTAATACCCGTCGATGCGTATTCGAAGATAATGGAACACAGTGACGAGTATTTGTATTTCAGAACCGATCATCACTGGACTGCACTCGGAGCATACTATGCCTATTCAGGTTTTGCAGATGCCGCCGGATTTGATGCCGTTCCGCTGGACAGGTATGAAACCGAAAATATAGAAAATTACCTGGGCTCGCTGTATGATATGACATCAAGCAGTACGCTGAGGAAAAATCCTGATACGATAACCGTTTACAAGCCGTTTGTAAAAAATGAATACAGCGTATGGTATGAGGGGCCGGTGAAGCTGAAGGTAATAGACATGTATCACGCTACCCAGAAAAACAAGTACCGGGTCTTCATAAGCGGGGACAGGCCGCTTGGAATTATAAAGACTGAAGTTGACAACGGCAGGAAAATTCTTGTCATCAAGGATTCATACGGAAATGCGATGGTACCTTTTCTCCTGCCTCACTACGAGGAAATATACGTGGTTGATCCGAGGCAATACCGGAAAAATATATTCACGCTAATACAGGAAAATGAAATACAGGAAGTGCTGTTTCTGAATTATGCCCTTGTTATCGGGGACAAGAGTTTTGCCGATTTAATTCTCAAGGTTATGAACCAGCAGTAGTATTGAAATGTTACCGATAAAACATGCAATAGATGGAAGCGGTCAAAACAGGGATCCCTTTGAAAAGCCTGAAACATATTTGGAACACCTGAAAAACAGGATTTGAGGCATGTTTTTATGGCTTAAGTTTTGTTTGACAAATGATACGGCAATATATTAAAATTTTAATGTAAAGGTATAAATATATTAACAGAGTTTTATAGGCTTAATTCACAAATAGTGAAGCGGGGGAACCATTTTTGGGGCGAATTCCTTTTTAAAAGGATAGGATAACTCTTTCAGTCCGAGCCCGTCAGCTAACCTCGTAAGCCGTGAAAGAGGGGTATAGCATATAACCATGGATATACTCCATGGTTTTTTTGTACATTGCGGTAAAGAAAATGGTTTTATTTCATATATTGTCTTTTTTATTTCAGTTACAGGAGGTGCGTTATGGAAAGTATCAGGAAAAAAAAGAACGCTATAATCGAAGAGTACGCGTTAATGGCAGAGAGAAGCAACAAGATTGATCCCGAGCTGTATGTGAAGTATGATGTGAAAAGAGGATTAAGGGATATCAGCGGAAAAGGGGTATTGGCAGGACTGACGGAAATTGGGGAAGTATCCGCCACTTATGTCAATGAAAAAGGCGAAACCGTTCCCGGTCCGGGTAAACTGATCTACAGGGGCATGGATGTAAAGGACATAGTAAACGGTTTTCTCTCAGACGGCAGATTTGGTTTCGAGGAGGTGGCTTACCTGCTGCTGTTCGGAGAGCTTCCCACGATAAATGAACTGAACGAGTTTAAGTCATTGCTGGCTGAATTCAGGAAGCTGCCCCCATCCTTTGCTGAAGATGCCATTATGAAGCTTCCGAGCAGGGATGTAATGAACATCCTCGCAAGGAGTGTACTCGCTTTATATACTTATGATGAAAATGCCGATGACATTTCAATAAGCAATGTTATAAGGCAGTGCCTACAGCTGATTGCCCAGCTTCCGCTGCTGGCCGTTTACGGGTACCAGGTGCTGGCACATTATTACCAAAAAAAGAGCCTGGTTATTCACGTTCCGAAACGCAGGTATTCCACCGCAGAAAATATTCTGCATCTCTTGCGTCCCGATTCAAAATTTACTGAGCTGGAAGCTGTCATCCTGGACTTGTCGTTGGTGCTGCATGCTGAACATGGAGGTGGAAACAATTCCACTTTTGCCACCCATGTTATAACATCAACGGGTACCGATACCTATTCCACGATTGCTTCGTCAATTTGCTCGCTGAAGGGACCGAGGCACGGCGGAGCAAATGTGAAAGTAGTTCAGATGTTTGATGATTTGAAGCAGAACGTTGGAGACTGGGAAGATGAAGGCCAGATAAGGGATTACCTTGTCAAACTGCTGAACGGGGAGGCATTTGACAGAAGCGGCCTGATTTATGGTGTGGGGCATGCTGTGTATTCGGTTTCCGATCCGAGGGCAGAAATACTGAAAGAATATGCAAGACGGCTGGCAAAGGAAAAAGGCTGCGAAGACGAATTCAGGCTTTATGAGAAAGTGGAGCGCCTTGCACCTGAGATCATTGCAGAAAAAAGAAAGATATATAAAGGCGTCAGCATAAACGTGGATTTCTATTCGGGATTTGTTTACAGGACGCTTAACATTCCCGATGAACTTTTCACCCCGCTTTTTGCCGTTGCAAGAGTTGTGGGATGGAGTGCCCACAGGATAGAAGAACTGGTGAACAAGGGCAAGATAATAAGACCGGCATACAAGAGTATTGCACCTGCGAGGGAGTATGTGCCTCTCAATATGAGAACGGCAAAAATGAACAGCCTGGCCGGAAATTTATAAACAAATCTATTGACAGGTGCAAAACGGACATGTCAGTATGCAATGGAAAGTCAGGGTGAGTTTTCCTGATATTATGATTCACTGAAAAAACGAGTATTCTGAAACTCAAAACTTTTAATACCGGACAGAGAGCAAAACTCAGGAGAAGCTCAGAAAAAAATAATAAAGCAGACAGGATATATATCGCGTGGGCTGCCGGGAACAGGGCAGTCCATTTATCTGGAACAGTTGTATATCCGAATTCGGGGAATACCCGGGAATGGTATATACCTGCTTCGGCAGAAAATGGAGGAAAGGCACGGGCAGCTGAATTTGCCGAGCCTATAAGCTGGAACGCGGAAAGATACAATAACGGTCCGGCGAAAGTTTGGCCGGAAATACCCGATACATTGGAAGAAAGAAGAATAATTTAAGCCGGAGGAACAGTTATGCGACCTGAAGCGCCTGAACCAAAGAAATCCAACTTCAGGGTCGAGATTATCGGTACACAGGTAATACATGCGGGTGATAAGGTAAAAATATCAGTTGATTTTGATTCGGAACTTGATACTCGCGAGTTTGGTTTTGGCCTGGATATAGCCGGCAAATGGGAGACTGAATGGTCGAATGACGGAAAGCGGGTTACACTGACTGTGGATTATTACAGTTTTCCGGCAGGAAGCAGCGCTAATGTGATTATTTTCCGCCTGAAAGATACTGATGGTAACATAATACCAGGTCCGAAGCTTATTACACTTGATAATTCCGAAGAACTGATGAAATTCCAGGATTAAGCCAAGTTGCTTGATTTTTGAATTACTTTTGTGTATATTCAATTTAACCAAGCCGTAAATGACATCGGCAATTAACAGTGGGAAGGGATAAAATGAACGGGGATTATCAGGCCCGATTATAATAATTGCATTTTAAACATCATTTCATCGGTACTCAGGCAATTCGGTGTCAGAAGCGGGTATTCCACGCTTGAAGAACTGGACAAAATTCTGATTAAGGGATACAAAAACGTGGTGCTGATGGCTTTTGACGGTATGGGCGTGGATATTCTTGAAAAACATCTTCCGCGTGAAAGCTTTTTAAGAGAAAACATGATACGGTATGTTACGTCCGTATTCCCAAGTACCACTACTGCTGCAATGACGGCGTATTATTCCGGGCTTTCTCCGAATGAACACGGCTGGCTGGGATGGTCGCTGTATTTCATCGGTGTCAAAGGAAGCGACAAGATTTTATTCCTGCTTAAGGATATGTAAGACAACGGGCACACGTCTCAATAACAGTCATTCTTTTTTTACCCGATGGAAACGAATAATCCGGGGTTTCATTACAACACTTCGGAAATTCCATTCGTTATATAGGTAGTTGCAGTAAAACATTATATGAAACCTAAACGAATGGAGGAATTCCGATGCCGGAAGAAATCTTTTTCTCTTCAGCTGAAAATGGATTAACAGGTAAATTTCTTGGCATGAATCCCGGTATTTCCGTAAAAGGTACAAGCAGAACCGAAAAAGGAAAGCCTGGAAGAATTTTGTCAGCGTTGCTGGACAAAATCAGGAAATATATATTTTCACCTGAGAAACCATATTTATATTATTCATCAGGCATTAAGAAGTATTTGGAATCCGAAAACTTGTCCGAACTGCTCGAGGTGGTAAATGAAATGGACCGGATTGAAAAATACCGGTCCGGTGAGTTTATGCATAATAGAAAAGATTTATAAATCCGGTACGTTTTTTAAGATTCTTTCATTTTTCTTATCGCGAGGCTCACAGAGAAAAATGCGGCTCCGAATCCAAAGATAATTATAAGGTCACCCAGAACAGGTTTAAGTGTATCAAATGTAAATTGGGTAAGTCGAGCTATTGAATTGTTAGCCTTGACATACCAGTATGCCGGTGTAAAGCTTGCTATTTTCAGAACCTGGTTTTCCAAAAGTTCCTGGGGAACAAAAACTCCGCTGATAAAACTCATTCCCAGGCTGGCAACATTTGCTACTGCTACAATTGCATCCTGGCTTTTTACCAGGTTTCCGACCAGAAAGCCGATACCAGAACAGCAAAACGCAAAAACCAAAAACCAACGAGCTTAGCATAAAAAATACCGTGTTAACGGAAAAACTGTCTTTATAGTTTATTGTAAAACATAGCGTAACCATAATCAGCCAGGATGTGAATGTAAACAACAGAACTGCCAGAATAAACTGCAGGTTCGCACTGGTGCTGCTTAACGGTGAGCAGCTGTTTCGCATTTTCAGGTCGGGATTATTGAAAACAAGCATAAGCGTACTCATTCCAAGAATAATTACAGATGACAGAGAATATGCTAGGTAGTTATAAAAGAAGTTCAATAAATTAGTATTTGCCGACTTTTCACGTGTTTTTATTTCAACATATGCATTTTCGGCCAAATCATTTTTTATATGCTGTACCAGCTCATGCTGACTTATACTGCCTGTACCCTGCACATAAAATCTTGCGGTATTGAAGTATTTGTCAATACAGAGCTCAACATGAACGTTCTTTAATGAGTTGGGTATACTGATTTTTTCAATCTGTACATTTTCGCCGTTCATGAATTTATCGGTAAATCCTTTCGGAATACGGAGAATACACGAAACCTGTCGGAAATATAAAGCATCCTGAAGAGCTTCAGGCTCATCCGGAATATCTGCAAAATCAGCAACCCTGGCGAGTTCTTCCTTGAATCCATCTATTAACGGTGTGCTTTCTTCATTTATGAATGCAACGGTAGTTTTTGCAGGACTGAATGAAGTACCGGTCTGCAGTTCATTTGTGATGGAATATGACATTATGATGGATATGGTAAGAAATACAATAACGTAAATAAGCATTAGGAGCTTGTTTTTGTAAAATATTCTCAGGCAGAGTTTAAAGACTTGCATACTTTTGCCTCCTTATTATCAGGTAGGTTCCCGTACAGAAAGCTGCTGTAAAAACTGCAAGAACTGCAATATTGCTAAAAAATCTTGTTAAGGTGTCATAGTAGTATAAAGCGTAAAAAGCATCGGTCAGAAGGCTTATCGGATTCAGGTATGCTAATAGCGGCGCTTTTCGGGAGATTATATATTTTATATCCTGGTTCATCATGCCTGCAAAGAACGTGCAAATCATGGTTACAGAGACCATGATTCCTACCTTCAGTCCTTCCTGCTTCCTTACAATTGCACTTATGAAGGCGCCGAAGTAAAAACCGGCCAATGACCCGATAAATACGGTCAGCAGTACATAAAATGATTTTTGACCAAAATCAATATCCAGGACAAACACAAGGTAGGCAAGCATAATGAACATTTCGCTCAAATGTATGATTACCGAGGCGAAAGAGTTATACAGAAAGGTTTTTAGCTTGTGCACAGGTGCAGTATTAACTCTGGCTGCCACAGCAGAAATATCCGCCTGAATATCCGAAACCTCGCGCATACCCCAGAAACCACCGTAAAAACATGTCATTGCAATCAGCGAAAAAAAGTAAAGCAGAATATTATTGGGTTCCGATGTTGTACCTGATACTTCCCTGACATAGTTTATCCTGTTATTAAGAATTTACGCCAGATTTTGAATTTTGTCCGGAGTTTCCGACATAAGGGTACTGACCGCTGAAAAGGTATGCATGTAATTGTCGATGAATGTTTTGATAATGGTTTGCTTCATTCCGGATTTGCTGACTACCAGCCTTATAGGCCAATCTACAATGATATATCCGTCAATTTCGCTGTTCATAAGCATTTCATCAGCTTTTTCCCCTGAAACGACAGAAACATTAAAAAGCCGGTCATTCCCTGTGGACGCTTTTTCAAGGGCTGCTTTAAAATTTTCATCCTTCCGGTACTGTTCGTTGTCCACAACCGCTATGTCAATGGCGCTGAAAGCTTCTGCACTGTTCAGGTTTGAAAAGGCGAAGTAGAATAAGGTTGCCAGGATCAAAGGAAAAAGCAAGGTCCAGAAAATGTTTTCACGGTTTCGCAGAAGACATTTCAGCCTGTATGTAAAAATATGCAGAAACATTTCCATCACTCCTCAGTCCCTGAGTTCCTTGCCGGTTATTTCAAGGAAAACATCGTTCAGCGTAGGCATTTCGGAGTATATTCTTCCGAAATGGATCTTCTCTTTCCTGATATAGTCCAGTACGGTTTCAAGGTTATTTGATCCTTTTTCTGACTTTATCCTGAGGATGTTTTCCTGGTATTCAACCGATGTTATGCCGGGCAGTTTTTCAATTTCGGATATCTGCTTTTCGGTTATGCTGTAAGATTCAATGGTGATTTTTTCACCCAGTGATATCATTGCCTTTAGTTCATCCTTTGTTCCTGTTGCAATTTCCCTGCCCCGATCTATTATCATTATTCTGCTGCAAATCTGCTCCACCTCGTCCATGTAATGGGAAGTATAAATAATTGTAGTTCCCTGCCTGTTCAGTTCCTGTATTCCTTCCAGTATCCTGTTGCGGCTTTGCGGATCTACTGCAACGGTGGGTTCATCAAGAATTAACAGCCTGGGTTTGTGTGCAATGCCGCATGCGATGTTTAATCTTCGCAACAAGCCGCCGCTGAGTTTTTTCGGATAGAACCCGGTGAATTCTCCAAGCCCGGTGAATTCAATTGCTTCATCTACCAGTTTTTTTCTTGTGCTTTTATCCTTTACATACAGTCCGCAGAAATAGTCAATATTCTGGTATACAGTCAGCTCATTGTATACGGCTACATTCTGCATTACAATACCTATATTTCTTTTGATGTCATAGGCATTGGGATGCATTGCCCGGCCGAAAACCTCAATTTCACCCTTGTCATACTTGAGCAATGATAAAATGCAGTTTATCACTGTCGTCTTGCCGGAGCCGTTTGGCCCGAGAAGACCGAATATTTCCCCTTCTTTTATTGAGAAGGAAAGATGATCGACAGCTACCAAATCGCCGTATCTTTTTACCAGGTTTTTTACTTTGACAATCATTTTTCAGACCTCCGGATATTTTGCTGGGCTTTATGGAATACCATATCTGATTATATTACCGGACATGCTGTTATTTAAGTGTTAACAGTCACAACCTGATGTGACAAATGTCACAAAAATCGAATCACTGCAGAAAAACCATCAAACTGCAATATGCAAATTGGCATTGGTGTGATAAAATGGCATCCACAGGAGGTTATTTTCATATTTGAAAAAACAGGCAGGTAATTAATATGTTTAATTACACAGGCCTTCCCGAAAAAACTGTATTGCTTGTAAGCTGTATGATTATTTGTTTTAACTGGCGGGATCCGTCAGTAAGCATACATGCAGTGCTTATATCCGTTACTTTAAGCGGGTTATTGAGTTACTTTGAAGATGACAGGATAAAGATTATATTAACAGTTGCTTTTTCGGTTCTGTGCTGTTTTGTGCCTGAACTTTCGGTTTTCTTTCCATTGATGGTTTACGATATGGTTTATCGCGTCGGATGAGACGATCCTGTTCATTCGGGAAAGCATTACATCTGCATTTGGGACGAGTTCCACGTAAACGGGTAAATTCCATTCCGTGGAACGGTCAAGTATAATTTTCCGCAGGCGCCCCGAATTCGAAACAGGAGAATCAAGATAGAAAACCACGGATTTGGCTTCAAGATCACACAGGGTTTTTCCTATAAGCTTTATTGCCATCTCCGTCTTGTCAATTATCCGGTATGTTCCGCGAAGTCCGGCAAGATCCCTGATAACCCCGTCCTTCCCCAGAATTACGGGACTTCCGGAAAGGGCAACTTCTATTGTAATAACCAGGTTGAACCCGTCAATGTATATGGTTTCATTTCTTGCTGCTTCAAAGGGAAGCATTGTGTTTCTTCGTCTTTCAAATTTTGCGGTGCTTAAAACCGATCTCTGGAGCGCAAGCCTTTGCCTGGAAGATAAAAGGTAATGGTTGCATACAAAAGGCAGTACCGAATCAAACCTGTATCCCCTGTCAAGCAGCCATTGAATTTCATCCTGTGCTTTTTTAAGGGTCCTGACCGCTTCACCGGAAAACCATCTGGAATCATTCGGATCAAAACCGCGTCTTACCTGCTTTTTTCCCATTTGTATCTCTCCCGTTTATCATAACAAGCTCCGGGAATATTTTATAACCCAAGTATAAACAACCGTATTTTTTTTGGCAACGGACGGATTGTAATGGGTATATAGAAAAATCTGTATAAACCTCATAGTAATCTTTAGAAAAATCAAGATTTTTTGAAATAAACCAAGCTATTTAAATAAAATCATGGAATTTAATGGGCATTATTTATTGACTATAAGTGTTTATGAAATAAAATTATAGTTGTTAGCACTCGTTTAAGGTGAGTGCTAAATCTTATAGGAAGTATATCATATCCTTCTATTCTTTTAAAGCGTCCACGTTTGCTATATGCAGCAAAAGCATATTGTTTAACGGCGGGGCGTTATTTCGTGTCAATAACCAATAATTGAAAGAAGGAGTTGATCTGTTATGACCCTGAAACCTTTGGGAACAAGGGTTGTATTGAAGGAAACCGAGGCAGAAGAAACCACAAAAAGCGGAATTGTTCTCCCGTCCAAGGCAAAAGAAAAAACCTATATTGCTGAAGTTATAGCAGTCGGTCCCGGAGAGGTGAAGGACGGCAAAGAAATTAAGATGTATGTTAAGCCGGGCGACAAGGTTCTCTACAGCAAGTATGCAGGAACCGAAGTGAAACTTGATGATGAAGAATATTTGATAGTCAAACAGGATGATATTTTGGCAATTATAGAATAAAAGGAAGGTGGAGCGCGACATGTCTGCAAAAATGATAACATATGACCTGGAAGCCAGAAAGGCAATAGAAGCAGGTGTGAACAAGCTGGCAAACACCGTAAAGGTAACACTCGGACCGAAAGGAAGAAATGTAGTTCTTGAAAAGAAATACGGAAGTCCGGTAATTACTAATGACGGTGTTACAATCGCAAAAGAAATTGAGCTTGAAGATCCCTATGAGAACATGGGTGCCCAGTTGGTTAAGGAAGTTGCAAGCAAAACAAACGATATTGCCGGTGACGGTACCACAACAGCTACCCTGCTTGCTCAGGCAATAGTCAGAGAAGGTATGAAAAACCTTGCAGCAGGTGCAAATCCTATTATACTGAAGAGAGGAATTGACAAGGCAACCGAAAAGACCGTTGAGGCACTGAAAAACCAGAGCAGAAAAATCCAGGGAAAAAATGACATGGCCTATGTTGCCACCATTTCTTCCGGCGATCCTGAGATAGGGAAGCTTGTTGCCGAAGCAATGGAAAAGGTTACCGCGGACGGCGTTATTACAATAGAAGAATCAAAGACATCTGAAACATTTATAGAATATGTTGAAGGTATGTCCTTTGACAGGGGTTATATTTCCCACTATATGGTAACAGACAGTGAAAAAATGGAGGCAGTTATAGATGATCCGTACATTCTGATTACCGACAAGAAGATCAGCAGTGCACAGGACTTGCTTCCTGCCCTTGAGCTGATCGTAAGAAACGGCGGAAAACTGCTTATTATTGCCGAGGACGTTGAAGGTGACGCCCTTGCAACACTGATTGTCAACAAACTCAGAGGTACATTTACATGCGTTGCCGTAAAGGCTCCCGGATACGGAGACAGAAGGAAGGAAATGCTGCAGGATATTGCAATTCTTACGGGCGGACAGGTTATTTCCGACGAACTCGGCATGGCACTGAAAGACATTAAGCTTGAATGGTTCGGAAAGGCCAAGTCGGTAAAGGTTCAGAAGGAAAACACAATTATTGTTGACGGAGCCGGAGATCCGAAGAAGATCAAGGACAGGATAGAATCCATCAGAAAGCAGATTGAAGAAACCACGTCTGAATATGACAAGGAAAAACTGAGCGAAAGACTGGCCAAACTTGCAGGCGGTGTAGCCGTAATCCGTGTCGGTGCAGCAACAGAAACCGAAATGAAGGAAAAGAAATACAGGGTTGAGGACGCCCTCAATGCAACTAGGGCTGCAGTTGAAGAAGGTATCGTACCGGGCGGCGGAACCGCATTCATTAATGCAATTCCCGAGGTTGAAAAGCTTGTTAATACTCTTGAGGGTGATGAAAGAACAGGTGCAATGATAATCCTTAAGGCACTGGAAGAACCGCTCCGTCAGATCGCTGCAAATGCAGGGCTGGACGGTTCGGTTATTGTTGACAGGGTTAAGCAGAGTGAAAAGGGTATTGGTTTTGATGCAGTGAAGGAAGAATTCGTCAACATGTTTGATGCAGGAATTATAGACCCTGCGAAGGTTGCCCGCTGCGCCCTGCAGAATGCTGCATCCATTGCATCAATGGTTCTGACAACTGAAAGTGCGGTTGCAGACAAGCCTCAACCGAAGAATACGACCCCTCCTATGCCCGAGGATTAATATAACACCTCCGTAAAAGTGGACTGTTGTTAAATGGCAGGTTTTGCTGCGGCAAAACCTGCTATATCTTCAAAATGAGGCAGAAATTAAGTTTCCGGGTTTAAAACCCTGTTCAGGAGAATAGTAATGGCACGTTTTACACGGAAAGCAATAATACAAACGTTCCGTGAAATGCTTGAAAAAAGTCCGCTGGACAAAATCACGGTAACAAATATCATAGAGAAATGCGGAATTAACAGGAATACTTTTTATTACTACTTCCGTGATATCTATGATTTGCTGGATTCGTTTTTCAAAGAGGAACTGGAAAAGTTTATAGAAGCCAATGCCGCTGAATCACTGCAAAATTTGCTGAAAGCAGTTATGCAGATGGTAAAGGATAACAGGCAGATCGTTTATCATATATTTAATTCTCTGAACAGGGACCAACTGGAACGTTACCTTTTTGACTCAACCAACAGGCATATGTACGAACTGGTGAAGAAAGAAGCGGAAGGGCTGAATGTAACCGATGACGACATAAAATATGTGGCAGAATTTTACCAGTATGCGTTTATGGGATCTTTTCTGAAATACCTGTGGAATGATATGAAGCCCGAAATAGACGAGTACATAGACAGACTGAGCACCGTCATAGAGGGAAATATCAGGCAGGCCCTTATAAACTTTTCGGAGAAAAAGAGGAATTAAACACAAAATCAGACAAATTAGCAATTTTGTACGGAAATTAATCAAAAAGGGAGTTTTGTTCAAAAATCGAACAAAACTCCCTTTTTGTCTGTTGTGACTGTTTTTCCCCCGGTTTAAACTTTAATTGATCAAAACGAACCAGGGAGGGTGTTCGCATGAGTATATCCGAAAAAGCGTTAAGGTTAGGCATGAAGGCTGTTTACGGTTACCTTGACAGGGATCCTGCCGCTAATATCCCAAAAATACTGGACTGGCTTATCGAGCATGACAATGGAAAAGGAGTAACAAAGCAGGTGCTTGCAGTAAGGGAAGCTATTTCCAATCCCGAAAGCAACTGGTCAAAGCTAATCATGAGCCTGTGGACCGATATTGACGCGGGACAGCGCAAAGTCCTTTTTGAAAATCTTGTTGTAAACGGATCCATGATCGGCACACCCATTCAGACCAGAATATCCGAGCAGTATGACTGCAATGTTCCGTGGGCAATCCTGATGGATCCCACATCTGCATGTAACCTGAAATGTACGGGGTGCTGGGCGGCCCAGTACGGAAACAAAATGAACCTGACTTTTGAGGAACTGGACAGCATTATAACCCAGGGAAAACAACATGGCACATATGTTTACCTGTATTCGGGAGGAGAACCGCTGCTCCGAAAGGACGATATAATTAAGCTGTGCGAAAAGCATAATGACTGCGCTTTTTTGGCTTTCACGAACGGAACGCTGATTGACGAGGATTTTGCTAAGGAAATGCTTCGCGTTAAGAATTTTGTACCCTGCATAAGCGTTGAAGGTTTTGAGGAAGCCACCGATTTCAGGCGCGGAAAGGGTACATACCGGAAAATTGTCCGGGCTATGGATATACTGAGAGAGCACAAGCTGGCCTTTGGAATATCCTGCTGTTACACGAGCAAAAATGCAGAGATTATCGGCAGTGAAGAGTATTTTGATGAAATGATAAGGCTTGGTGCCAAGTTTGCATGGCTTTTCACCTATATGCCTATCGGTGCAGATGCCGTGCCTGAACTGATGGTGACGGCCGAACAGCGAAAGTTTATGTATGAACAGATCCGCAAATTCAGAAAAACAAAACCAATATTTACCCTGGATTTCTGGAATGACGGCCAGTTCGTAGGCGGATGTATTGCAGCTGGAAGGGCATATATCCATATAAACGCAAACGGAGATGTGGAGCCCTGTGCCTTTGTACATTATTCGGATTCAAATATCAGGGAAAAGACTCTGCTTGAAGCCTATCAGTCACCCCTTTTCAAGGCTTATCGGGCAAGGCAGCCGTTTAATGACAATATGCTGAGACCCTGTCCGGTACTGGATAATCCCGGCCGCCTGACAGAAATGGTTGAAGAATCAGGAGCAAAATCCACCGATCTCAAATGTCCTGAAAAGGCCGGCGATTACTGCGATAAATGCGTGAGTGCGGCGGAAAAGTGGGCACCCGTTGCCGATGAGCTGTGGAAGCAGGTTGATTACAATCCTATTACAAGCGGAAAGTTAAAGCCGCACAAAATCATGTAAGGCAGGGAGTGCTATGAAAACGTGCTTTACCTCAGAGTCCGTGACAAGAGGCCATCCGGACAAGATATGCGATCAGATAGCAGATCGGATCCTGGATGAAATTCTGCTGTATGATCGGAATGCACGTGTAGCCTGCGAAGTCACATGTACAAAAGATCAGGTGCATATTTTCGGGGAGATTACCACCACTTCCGGGGTTGATTATGACGGTATTGCCAGGCAGGTAATAAGGGATATTGGTTACACCGAACACGGACGGGGTTTTGATGCGGATACATGCAGGATTTACATCGACCTGCATGAGCAGTCTCCTGATATTGCCAAATGCATTACCAGGAAACAGGACGAAATGGATATGGGGGCGGGCGACCAGGGAATGATGTTCGGTTTTGCCTGCAGGGACACCGACTGCCTGATGCCGCTCCCTGTCGAGCTTGCCCATGCTATTACAAAAAAGCTGGAACAGGTAAGAAAAACAGGAGAATTGCCATATCTGCTTCCTGACGGTAAGGCCCAGGTAACCGTTGAATACAGTAACGGTACACCTTCCAGGATATCCGCAGTCGTACTGTCATGCCAGCACAGGGAAGATGTTAAAATAGAAATGCTCAGGAATGAAATACTGAAACATGTTATTTTTCCGGTTCTTCCTGAGAAAATGATTGATGACGATACGCAGATATTCGTAAACCCGGGCGGAAGGTTTGTAATAGGCGGTCCTGCAGGTGATTCAGGGCTTACCGGAAGAAAGACGATTGTCGATACCTACGGCGGTTTTTCACGGTTCGGAGGAGGTTCGATGTCCGGGAAAGACGCTACGAAGGTGGATCGCAGCGGCGCCTATATGGCCAGGTATATAGCAAAAAATATTGTGGCCGCCGGGCTCGCGGACAGGTGTGAGGTTCAGTTAAGCTATGCAATCGGCCTTACAGAACCTGTTTCTGTTATGGTGGAGACCTTCGGAACAGGCAAAATACCGGATGAAGAACTATGCAGCTATATTTCAGGGAACATTGATTTGCGTCCCGCAGTCATTATAAGGAAGTTTGGTCTGGACAATCCTATTTTTTCCGCAGTTTCATGTTATGGACAGTTTGGCAGCAATGCTGCCGGAATGCCCTGGGAACGCACCGATCTTGCCGAAACGTTAAAAAATAGCTTTCGCTGAAAAAAGGGGGGGGGGGGGGAGAAAAGGAAGCACGGAAAGAGTTTCCTGCTTCCTTTTCTGTGCTTTAGCGGCAGCTGCAACGACATAGAAAGCAGCAATTGTTTTCGGTTTTCACTGGAATTCTGTATTACCGATTTTAATTATGTCATTTTTGGTTATCAATATATGAAGGGTGAAAAGCCTGTTTTAGTTTTTATCTTTTTGTTCCGGTTCTTATGTCATCTAAATGCAGCATTTTATCCTGAATTCAAAATAAAAATTCACGAACATGTTAAAGAATTGGCCTTAAAGCAATTGGGTTAATAGATACATATTAGAATAACAGGGTTATCTTCGGATAACCCTGTTATCTTGAACGGCAATTTACATTTCTGGCTGATATTTGTATTTCATATCCCTGCCTCAGTGGCATGACGGCAAATCTTCATTATGGACAATCCCGCGCTCGGCATCAACGGTTACGACGCATCCGCTCTTCAGAATGCTGGTGGCGTTCTGTGCACCAACTATAACAGGGATGTCCAGGGCAAGACCAACAGTCGCGGCATGGTTGTTCGTTCCGCCTTCTTCCACGATAAGTGCCGAAGCATTTTTAATCATCGGCATCATTTCGTTGTTTGTATATGGCACTACAATAATATTACCCTTTTCGAATTTGCTTTTCAGTTCCTCAAGGGTTTTTGCAACGCATAATTCGCCGGTGATTATGCCTGTGCCTATTCCGGTGCCTTTGACAAGGACTTTTCCCACCAGCTGCACCTTAAGGATGTTGGTGGTGCCGCTGACTCCTATAGGTACCCCGGCGGTTATCACTGTAAGATCACCGTGTTTTACCAGTCCCGATTTCAATGCTTTCTGTACTCCCATGTCAAACATTTCATCGGTGGACTTAGCTTCATCGACGAGGAACGGAACGACGCCCCAGCTAAGTGACAACTGGCGCTGTACTTTAGGGCTTACGGTAGTTGCAATGATCGGGCACTCCGGCCTGAAACGGGAAATCATACGGGCTGTATGCCCGGACTTGGTCACGGTAATGATCGCAGAAGCCTTCAGGTCCATTGCCGTGGTGCATGTGGCATGGCTGATGGCATTGGTTATTGTAGGCAGCATCTCGTGCTGAGTATTTACGAACCGCTTCCAGTAGTCCATTGAAATTTCTGCTTTTTCTGCTATTTTGGACATTGTCCTCAGGGTTTCCACAGGATACTTGCCCATTGCCGTTTCTCCCGAAAGCATAATGGCACTGGTACCGTCATAAATCGCATTGGCAACGTCACTGGCTTCTGCACGGGTGGGTCTTGGGTTCCGTATCATCGAGTCCAGCATCTGTGTAGCTGTAATTACCGGCTTTCCGCTGCGGTAACATTTTTCAATTAGCAGTTTTTGTACAACCGGAACTTCTTCCACCGGGATTTCCACACCCAGGTCACCGCGTGCCACCATGATACCGTCCGATACATAAAGAATCTCATCAATATTATTAACACCCTGCCGGTTTTCTATTTTGGAAATAATTTTTATATCATTGCCGTTGTACTTGTCAAGAATTTTTCTTATTTCGATTACATCCTCTGCCTTTCGGACAAATGAAGCGGCAATAAAATCAACGTCATTTTCTATTCCGAATTTGATATCTTCAATATCCTGCGGGGTGACTGACGGAAGGTTAATCTCCACGCCGGGGACGTTAACTCCCTTGTTATTGCCCAGTGTCCCCCCGTTCAGAACAATACAGTGAATATCCTTCCCCACAATGCCTGTAACTTCTAACTCGATAAGCCCGTCATCCAGCAGTATTCGATCGCCTTTTCTGACATCCTGGTACAGTCCTTTATACGATACAGATACTCTTTGTTCATCACCGATGATATCATCGTATGCAAGTATGAAACTGTTACCTTCGGACAGCGTTACCGAACCGTTTTTGAATTTTCCCGTGCGGATTTCGGGACCTTTTGTATCCAGCAGCAATGCCACTGGACGACCAGTTTCCTCTCTTATTTTTTTTAGGGTATCGATCCTTTTTTTATGTTCATCGTATGAGCCATGGGAAAAATTCATCCTGGCTACGTCCATTCCGGCAAGGACCAGTTCCCTCATAATTTCTTCACTTTCGCATGCAGGCCCCAGGGTACAAATAATCTTGGTTTTACGCATCTATATTATACCTCCGGTCTGTAATATTTTTATTACTGAAAAAACAACGGTACCATAAACCGATAATTTATCACACGGTATTTTTTTTATCAATATGATACAATTGATAAAATTTAATAACACTGAATCACATGTTTTTTCGCAATATACCGAAATGAAAGGCATTTACATTTCGGTTCGCATATCTTAAGCTGTACCGCTGTCAATAGTAACACATCTTTTCCTGCAGGTAAAGATCCAGTGTTGATTTGACATTCAAGGAAGGATTTATTATAATTGGTCCCGGAGAACCGTCATAGAAACATGTTCAAATCTATGAAAGGCTCTAATATAAATTCATGAGGATGAATATAAATGAAAGAGCCTTTTATTTTTTTATGCCCTGAAATAACCAGGGAACATGTCCGTTGTCTAATTGACTGGATGAAAGATGATGATGTGAGAAAATACCTCAGCGATTCTCCATATGCTGCCGATCAGATGGAACGATTGCTGGACCGGGTAAATCTTCCGGTGTTGACCCAGTTTTTCAGCAGCAACGGGAGATTTTACATGGTGTATAACAGGAATAATATCCCGATTGGTTTTATTCGGCTCATAAAAAAAGGCAGCAGCATAGAACTGGTAGTTGTTATAGGAGAAAAGGAAAACTGGGGGAAAGGTCTGGGATCAAGTACGATCCGTGAGGCCATGAAGATTGCCTTTTTTGAAAACCGGGCGGAAAAAGTTATTGCAAAGATTCATAAGGACAATATACGCTCTGTCCGTGCATTTCTCGGGGCTGGTTTTTTAAAAGAGCAGACAGCAGGTAATACCCATGTTTTTACTTTGTCAATGGACCGGTATATCAGATTGATTCGCAGGGAAAAAGATACGCATAAGAAAATTTATATTACTGAGCTTGACAAGGAAAGACTGCTTAAACTTATTCAAGAGGAACTGAATTTCGGTTCGGTTACTGATGATGAAACCATTCAGAGCCTGGAAAAGGAAATAAGGAGAGCGGTAGTTGTCCGTCCACAGGAAATTGGGCAGGAAGTCATTACAATGAATTCCCGGGCGCTAATCAGGATAGACGGGGAAGAAGCTGTTGAGGTTTCCCTGGTATATCCTGATGAAGCCGATATTAACGAAATGAAAATATCCATACTTTCGCCGATTGGAACAGCAATACTGGGATACAGCGAGGGAGACAGGATATCATGGAGTATTCCGTCAGGCATGATTGACATCCATATTTGCGAAATACTGTATCAGCCTGAGGCTGCCGGCCATTTTCATTTATAAAAGATTTTTTTCATCATGAAATACCGGCATGTATGCACCTTTAAAAGTCAAATATATTTACAGATGCCCCGTTCCGATGGATGTATTTTTGGCCTAGATTGAGGTATTTTGAAAAACAGTTTTTCTGCATAAACAGGGTACATTAACCGGTGTATCCTGTTTTTTTCTTTAATCATGGATTATCGCGTAAAGATTAATAATAAATGCGGGAATAAAGTTAAAAATTACAGGCAAATACGATATAATTGATTTATTGCTGAATTAAAGCGAACATATGCTTAAACAGGGGAACATAGTGTTATGTGCGGCATTAATATTGACGGAATGGAAATTGAAGTAATCAGGAAAAAAATAAAAAACATGCATCTTTACGTACTTCCTCCCGACGGCCGGGTACGGATAACTGCCCCGTTAAGGGTGAATGACACGGTAATCAGGAATTTTGCCCTTTCAAAACTGGAATGGATTAAGAAACACCGTGCGAAATACCTGGCGCTGAAAAATCAGAACGAGAAGAGGTTTGAATCGGGAGAGATTCATAATTATTTCGGCAGGGAGTATTTGCTAAAAGTTATATATACTGATAACAAGCAGGGAGTTGAAATATGCAGTGAGACCAACATGCTTATAATGTATGTACGTAAAGGAAGCACGGCGGAGAAACGTAAGAAACTTCTTGCCGAATGGTACAGGAGGAGACTGAAAGAGCATATACCCATTATTATAGCAAAGTGGGAAAAAATAATGGGTGTAAAAGTAAAAAACTTTGGGGTGAAACTGATGAAAACCAGGTGGGGTACGTGCAATACGAAAACAGGCATGCTCTGGATAAATCTCGAACTGGCGGGAAGAGATCCTAAATACCTTGAATATATTGTGGTCCATGAAATGACGCATTTAATTGAAAAGTATCACAACAAAAGGTTTTATTCATTAATGGATGAGTTTATGCCGGAATGGAGAGTAATCAGGAAGGAACTGAAAAGCATGCCGCTGATTCTTCAATAGACAGGTACCGCCCGGGACGGGTTAACAGTTGGTTCCTGCATATTTATAAACCCGCATAAAGCATTTCATCGGCAATATATTCCTTATCTTTGTAACATTTGGGAACCTGCGTGCCATGACATTACTTTTCCAGGAAAAGGTTTTCCGGAAAATAAAAGAGCTACCGGATACACTTGTTTATCAGCCGTATTTCCGCTATTGCTTCCAGGACAAACAATACTGCCGTTATCAGTAAAATTACCGGAATGATAAAACAATAACACTGCTTCCTGTAACTGATGAGATTCAGACTGTAATACCCAAGCTGATTATAAATAAAACAGCCGTATACGCAACTGCGAAAACCGGCAATGGCCAATGAACTGCTCGCCATTGCCGCATGTACTAATTGTCCCGTTCCGCTTCTCTGAGCAATTCGGTTACATAGTTTGGCAGGGCAAAGGCGCCGATATGTAAGTTTGTATTATAATACATGGTTTTTATTCCAAGGGAATTCCACCTTCCGGCATCAAGATCCTTTACGGGATGATATTTTTTGGAAGCAAAACCAAACAGCCAGTGACCTGAAGCATATGTCGGGATATGGGCCTGGTATACCTCGCTTATTTCGAAAATCCTGTAAATCTTTTTGTGTGCGTTTTGCATTCCGATAACGTCTACCTTATAAAACGGGCTTTCATGCTGGTTAATCATAATCCCGTCATCCTTCAAGGCGTTCCGGCAGTTCCTGTAAAATTCTTCTGTAAAAAGTGACTCGCCCGGCCCGATAGGATCGGTGGAATCCACTATAATCAAATCATATTGATTATTTAAATGCTTAACATATTCAAGTCCGTCCTGGATATGGATGTTTACCCGGTTGTCATCAAATCTGCATGAAATTTCAGGGAAAAACTCCTTACAGATTTTTATGACCATCTCATCTATCTCCACAAGGTCTATTTTCTTAACGTAATCATACCGGGTGAGTTCACGGACAACGCCACCGTCACCGGCCCCAATCACAAGAATGTTTTCGGCTTTTGGATGCACTGCCATGGGAACATGGACAATCATTTCGTGGTAAATAAACTCGTCCTTTTCGGTCAGCATCAAATAATCGTCTATAACGAGAATTCTTCCTAAATCTTTCGTTTCATACACGTCTATTTTCTGAAACCGGCTTTGAACACTTGCAAGCTGCTTCTCTGCCTTTATTGAAAAAGCAACACCATCGGCGTATTTTTCAGAAAACCACAAACTCATGAAGACCTTCCCTTTCATAATGATTAATATTTTACAGGCTGTCTTTTGTGGATTTCTCCCCAGAATATATCTTCCATTTCCTTTTTCAGGCAGTCAATAATCCTGAGCCTTGTTTCTTCAGAAAGTTCACTTTCTTCTGTGTTGAAAAGGTAATTGTTCAGGCTGATGTCCTTTATCATCATCCGCGTATGGAACAGGTTGCATTCCGGCATGTTAAAGTCCATGGTTTCGTACTTTTCCAGTGTATCCTTGTTTATATAGTCCCTGATGGAGTTAATTGTATGATCCATAAACAGCTTGTTTCCGGAGATATCTCTTGTAAAGCCCCTTATCCTGTAATCCATCGTGATGATATCCGAATCAAAGCTGCTTATTAAGTAATTAAGCGTATTTAACGGGGAAATTTCTCCGCATGTGGAAACATCTATATCAACACGGAATGTCGCCAGTGAAGATACCGGATGACATTCAGGATACGTGTGAACTGCAATATGACTTTTGTCAAGGTGAGCGAGGGTCTCACTTCCGTGAAAATTATTTTCAGCTATCAATACTGTTGCGCTTGCTCCCTGGGGTTCATAGTCCTGTTTGGAGACATGGAGAACTTTTGCGCCGATCATGTCGGAAACATTGAGCAGTATGTTTGTAAGTCTTTCAGAATTGTACTGTTCGTCGATATAAGCTACATATTCTTTCTGATCCTGCTCCGACATTGTATAACAGACGTCAAAGATATTGAAGCATAATGATTTTGTAAGGTTGTTGAAGCCATAGAGTTTGATTTTGCTCATTACCCCAATACCCCCTTCTGTGTTTTGTTATGTAAGATGCAGAATTTTAATTTTTTACGAAGCAAAGAAACAGAAGAAATACCTGGTTATCAATCTGTTGCAGTATGTTCAGTATATAGGCTCAAAAAAACAGTAAAAAAATGTCTAAACATTTTGTTAAGTAAAAATAATCATAAGCCCAGAGAACATAGTCAATTCTACATTCAAAAAGGAGTATTGTCAACATCGTTATGCCGATGTTCAGATCAATTCAGTCGTCAGGTTATATTATGAAAATTTTCAGTATTTGTGATTGTAACGGGATTTTAAACTCCGCCGGGACAGTCAGTTTGCCGGAATAAAGAGAAAACATGGTTTGAGGCATGTTGCCATGGGATATTGTATGTTGAAAAATCATGTTATATAATTTATTAAACCATCAGAATATATCAGGCACCGGATAACGTATCGATAACAGTAAATACGGAAGAATTCCTAATCCGGCGGTAAAGCATTATGGGAAAAATTGTGGCAATCGTTTCATCAGGCCTAAGTGCCGGAGCAATTTGCTGGTTTATGTTCGGGCACAGCGACAGCGAATCGTTTGTAAACCAGGGACAATGGAATTATGTACGTGCATACGGATTGGGGCTGATACCGGCCGCACACTGCCCTCATTACAATGAAAAGGGCAGGGAAAGCTTTGATGAAGTGATGAAGAACGAAACCATTCCCGGTATAGCTCTAGAAAACAGAACGGCACTGGTTGAGACAGACGGCCGTTACAGGATTATAAAGGAAGACAGTGTAAGAAAGGCATATTTGCTGAAAGTTTCAGGGAATAAACTTATAAAGAAAGAACTGGATGAAGGAGAATTCAGGCTGTAGTATGAAAAAACCGGTTAGTAAGATAGGCGTTGTAGGACTTGGAATTATTGGCGGGTCGCTTGTAAAGGCGATTAAGAGAAGAGGACTGTGTGAAACCGTTGTTGCCTGTGATCAGGATTTGGATACCCTGGAGATGGCGCTGAAGGAAGGCACAATACATGAGGCGGGCTCAGGCATTGACTGCGCCTTTAGGGACTGTGAAATTGTTTTTGTATGCGTTCCTGTAAAAATGATACCCGAAACTGTAAAGCAGCTGGGGGATATAGTTAATGAAAACTGTATATTAACCGATGTAGGCAGTACTAAAGCCGATGTTATGGAAGCAGTCAAAAGCTTGAACCTGTCATGCACGTTTATCGGCGGTCATCCAATGGCAGGATCAGAAGCTTCCGGTTACAAGGCTTCAAGGTATACCCTGTTCGAAAACGCGTACTATGTATTGACACCAATGAACGGAACTGACGAGAGTTATGTAAGAAAGCTTTCCGAATTCCTTAAGTCATTGGGAGCATTGCCGATTATCATAGACCCGTATGTGCATGATTATGCCACTGCTGCGATAAGCCATGTTCCGCATGTAGTGGCAAGCGCCCTTGTCAATACAATAAAGGAACTTGACGGAAGCGACGGATTGATGCATACCCTGGCTGCCGGCGGTTTTAAGGATATTACAAGGATTGCTTCTTCAAACCCGTCCATATGGGAGAATATATGCCTGGCAAACAAGGATAATATCATCAGAATACTCGGTGTTCTTGCCAAAAACATTGATTCCTTTGTAGAAGCACTCAGCGGAAACGATGACAAAAAACTGAGACAGTTTTTCCAAAACGCCAAGGAATACAGGGATTCTTTCTCAGACAGGAGAGTAGGTGCTTTGATTAAAACCTATGATATTACGGTGGACGTGGAAGACAAACCCGGTGTTATAGCGGCAATAGCCGGAGTATTGGGTAAACACCGGATCAATATAAAGAATATCGGTATCAACAACAGCCGTGAAATGGAAGGCGGAGCCCTGGCAATCAGCTTTTATGACAGGGAAAGCCAGGAGAAAAGTTACAGTATTTTAAAGCAATTGGGGTATTCAGTATATTACAGGTAGTTCATCCGTTTCGGTTTAATTTTTGCTTTTTGAAGTTGAAACGCCGAACAGGCTTCCCAGTATTCCGAGCGCGGCACTTACTGCCAGGAGGAATACGCCAAGGCCGTAAACAAGCTGGTCTTTGGGCGGCATTGGAATAAACGGAAGTGTTCCGCCAATCCTTCCATAACCCTGGTTAATCAGAACGGCGATGAGGACAGTTGCCATAATTCCGCCGCCGAAGGTGAGGAGGAACCCGAGAAGTATGTACGGGAAATTAATGAAATTGTCGGGTGCTCCAAGCAGCATCAGGGTTATAATCTGCTCATGGTTCTGGTAAATTCCCTGCCTGATCATGTGTGAAACAATAATCAGGGTTGTAATGCTTACGGCTGCAATAACCAGGTATCCAAGAACCTCGAGGGCCTTTGTTACTTTTTCAATCTGTTCAAGGATTTCCCGGTTTTCCCTCACGTAATCGATTCCCTTTAGCGAAGAAATCTGGCTGAAAACAGAATCCATCCTGTCGAGCTCAATTTTTACTTCAAAAAAGGCTTCAAACGGGTTTTCGTCAAAAAGGTCCAGGATATCAGCCTCTTCACCCAGGATTTTTTCCATCCTGCTGCGGGCTTCTTCTTTATTGACCAGTCTTACTTCTCGCACTCCGTCAACCTGTCTAATTAAACTTAACAGTTCCTCGGTATTTGCTGTTTCCTCCCTGAAATACGCATTTATTTCAGCTTCATTTCTCAGAAGTTCTGTCATCTGGCTGCTTATGCTCCAGATTCCCACTACAAGCGCAAGCAGAAAGAGTATAAGGGTTGTTCCCAGGAAGGAAAACAGGTTTGACAGTTTATTCAGTCTGATTATCCTTATTGATTCCTTAATGAAGTATGAGGAGTTTTTCATATTTGCTCACCCCGGTGTTCAACGCTGACCCTGCCTTCTTCAACACGAATTACCGCAGCGCCGCTGTAATTACTGATTAAATGTGTTGCATGGGTTGTAACCAGAACGGTGGTATTTTTATCCTTGAGCGTATACATTAAATTCATTATATTGATGGCATTGTCGTAATCCAGGTTTCCCGTGGGTTCATCCGCAAGGATCAGAGAGGGCTTTCTTGCCAGGGCTCTTGCTATTGCAACCCGCTGAGCTTCACCGTAGGACAGTTTGTCAACCATAACCGAAGCTTTATGTTCAAGCCCCACTTTTGCGAGTGCTTCCCTGGCATTATTCATCATCTGCTTTTTCGGGGTATCAAGAAAACGCATACCCAATACCACATTCTCCAGTGCGGTTCTGCCGGGAATTAGCCTGAATTCCTGGAAAACAGGCCCGATTCTTCTTCGCATCTTCCTGATATTTCTCATTTCGTTTTTTACAATCGGCTGATCCAATACATAAAGTGAACCCGATGTAGGAAACTCGATACCCATTAAAAGTTTCAGCAGGCTGGTTTTCCCTGAACCGCTGGGACCCACAATATAGACAAATTCACCCGGTTTTATTTCCAGGTTAACATCGCGAAGAGCAAGGGTTCCGTCTGCATACCTTAAGGAAACGTTGCTTGCCTTAATCATACGACTATCCTCCACATGCTTAACCTAAATTGGGAATGATGGTAAAATCAAGATAACCATCGTGTATTTCAACCGATTCCAGTAATACACTCCCCAGTATTTCTTCAAAATTTATAACTATCGGTCCGTTTCTGAACAACTCGGCAAGTGAAGCTTCGGTGAGCGGAAGACCATAAAACGTGCCTTCTTTTACCACAAATTTAATAACAGTCTGATTTTCAACTTCAAATACTCCGCGGAGGGACAGGAATTTATCAGGAACATTGACCCAAATCCCGTCAGGTGAAAAAATGAATTCCATACCGGGAAGATCAGGCTGATTTTTCAGTATTTCGTTCAGCTTTTCGGCATATATCGTACCTGAAATCTTCGGAAAATGCATTCTCAGGTTCAAATCATCCATGGTGATCTCGCCGCGCTCTACAATTTTTGTGAAATGTACGAGAATTTCAGAAAAAAGGATCTTTATTTCATCCCATAGCTCATGCAGCCGCATAAGTTCGTTCTGGTACAGTTCCCTGGCTTCACCCAGGGAATTAAGTATTCCTTCCTGTTCCTGCTTCAGTGCATACATCTCGTTCAGTGTATCCTGCAGTTGGGTTATATACCGTTCCAGCTCCTCTTCCTTGGCAATGAGTTTTTCGTTTTCGGCAACAAGCTCCTGTTTCCTGTTCCTGAGGTCGTTCAGAAGTTCATCGGTATTTCTGCTTATTTGCCGTATAATATTCAGACTCTGTATAAAGTCAGCCAGGTTTTCTGACTTGAGAATTGTTTCGAGAAAAGACGCGGGACCTCTTCTCTGATAGCTTACAAGCACTTTTTTTAGAACATTAAGCTGGGAGTTGTATATATCCTGTTTTTCCTCAATTTTTTTTACAAGTAATTCAGAATCGTTCCTTAGCTTTTCTATCTCAATGGTAAGCCTGTCCTTCTGCCTTTCCGTTTCTTCTATTTCCTGTGACAGAGAAAACAGGTTTTCAAGGACTTCCTTTTCAATTTCTGAGATGTCCTGAAGTTTTTCCTCCACATCGGTTATTGGCTGTACCTGGCTCAGGACATGGTTTGAAAAAGTATTTGCAGAAACTAGGGAAATAATAACAGCGATAAAAATGAACAAAAAGATTTTTTTCGGCCGCACAACACCGTCAACCCCCGAAAATATATTCCCATTATGTTAATTGCCTGGACACAAGGAAATAACCGATAACACGAATTTTTGCACAAAAACAACATTCGTAATCAGAATTATAGCATGACATTAAAAAATCTTCCACTGTTAAATTTTAATCCGGATAAAGATTTTGCTTAAGGTTGTACTCCTGAATGAGCGGAATTCGGGTTTCCAGGGGATATGAATTGACAATTCCGGGGACATGAAATATATTCAAAGTGGATTGAATAATACTGCGAGTTCATCGGAAGGAGGTTTTTTCATGGATTTTTTCGAACTCTTAAACAAAAGGTACAGTGTCAGATCATACCGGCCTGATGACATAGAAACAGAAAAATTGCAGAAAATCCTTGAGGCAGCAAGGCTTGCACCGACTGCCTGCAATCTTCAGGCGTTTAAGGTTGTCGTGGCAAAAACCGAAGGCAGGAAAGAAGAGTTGGGCAGAATATACCCGCGCGGATGGTTTGCCGAGGCTCCGTATATAATTGCAGTTTGCGCAGTCAAGGGCAAAGGATGGGTAAGAAGTGATCAGAAGAGTTTTGCAGATGTGGATGCCACCATTGTGATGGATCATATAATTCTCGCCGCAACGGCATTAGGTCTTGGAACCTGCTGGATTGGGGCATTTGATCCGAAGGCCGCTGTTGAAGTTCTTAGGCTTGGTGAGGAGCTGGAACCTATTGTTATGACCCCGCTGGGATACCCTAAGGGCGAACAGCCGCCGAGGCGAAGAAAATCCCTTGAGGAGCTGGTTATTTACAGGTAATCTGAAAAATCCGGGTTTGACGGTGGTTAAATGGCATATTTTGAATATGGCATCAGGGAAACCGAGTATCTGAAAAGTCGTGACAGAAAACTGGGTGAAGCAATCGAAAGGATTGGCTTTGTAAAACGGGAAATAATACCCGATCCTTTTTGTGCGCTGGTTTACAGCGTTGTAGGACAGCAGGTCTCAGGCAAAGCTGCTGATACTGTTTTTAGCAGGCTATACACGAAAGCAGGCGGTATAACGCCTGAAAACCTGATTAGTCTAAAACATGAAGATATTCAAGCCTGCGGCATGTCTGCAAGAAAGGCCGGGTATATCAGGGGAATAGCAGAGGCAGCGGTAACAGGTGCCGTTGATTTTGCAAGTCTTGGTTCAAAAACTGACGAGGAAATCGTTGGTTTGCTTACACAACTTCCCGGTATTGGGGTCTGGACGGCAGAAATGCTTCTGATATTTTCACTTGGCAGGCCAAATGTCTTAAGTTACAGTGATTTCGGTATCAGAAAAGGAATTATGAAACTGTACGGAATAGACAAGCTGACAAGGAAGAAATTTGATGAATTTCGCAGTATATACTCCCCATACTGCACAACGGCTTCGATATATTTATGGGAAATAGCGAAGGAGTCACAGGTCTGATTCGCTCCAGGCCTTTGACTCCTGGTAATACCTGTTCAGTTTTCTTAAGTTCACAAACCACATGAGGATAACAAAAGGGATAAACAGAACCATCAGAAGATGAATCTGTGACAATAATATAAAATTGAAGGTTCCGTGGAACAGCATCGGCATGACCAATGACAGGACAAAGAATCTTTGACGGTTTTCTTCGTCAGGGCTGAACTTTGCCAGTGACAGGTAGTAGCCCATTGTAATCGCAAACAGCATATGGGCAGGAACGCTTAGAATCCCGCGGTACAGGCCGATATACGGATCCGCGTCATATCCTGAAAGCACGTACATGATATTTTCAATTGTGGCAAAGCCCAGGGCGGAATATGCACAATAGATTATGCCGTCAAGTTTTTCGTCAAAAGCATAATGATAATAAGCCAGGCGCATAACCACAAGCCTTTTGAAAAATTCTTCGGTGAAACCTGCAACTATATATGCCGTCCATGCTGCAGACAAAAGCCCGGTGAATAAATTTACGTTGCTCAAAAATCTTTCCACAATGATTGTAGGAACCGCTGACAGCATACCAAAAACAAATAGTCTTACCAAAAGCTTTACAGGTTCCCTGTCATACCTGTCGGTAAGATATAGACCCATTGCCAGTGCTATTCCAGGTATAACCGCTATTATTAATAATCTCAGCTGATCCATATCGACTTCCTTCCGTTTTTTCAATAATTTACATGCTCTAATAAAGTCATATATTATATTTAAAAGATCGGTTATGTTATGATATATTTATATATTGTATTAGTCTGCGCACAAAAAAAGCTGATATCAATGAATATATTTCCATACTGATTATACCTGGAAACATTAAATTTAGGCAGAGACTGGACATGAACGATTTTGGCGGTTCGGGAAAAATCTTGAAATCTTTTGATCCAATTGTGGATGATGAAAGCAGAGTACTGATTCTCGGTACTATGCCCGGTGCCGAGTCTTTAAGGCAGCAGCAGTATTATGCTCATCCCCGTAATTTATTCTGGCCGCTTATTTACGGCATATTTGATCAAAAACCCGAGCAGGATTACAAAAAAAGGATCGGGTTTCTGAAAAGCAGGAATATCGCGCTGTGGGACGTTTATAAATCCTGCAGGCGTGAAGGAAGCCTTGACTCAAATATCTGCGACGAAATGCCGAATGACGTGGCCGGGCTTCTAAATAAATATCCGAACATTAAATATGTATTCTGCAACGGCGAAACGTCAGAAAAGCATTTCAGAAGGTTTGTCATGCCCGAAGTAAAGCGGGAGATATATTGTATGAGGCTTCCGTCTACCAGTCCGGCCAATGCATCAGTACGAACCGAGGATAAGATGCGTATGTGGCGTTGTATAAGGCATACGCTGGAAAACCGTGTAAGGCATAAATCCGTTGTGGTAACGGAGATTGGTGAGATCATAATCCTTGCCGATGAAAAGTACGTTACAGATATTTTGCTTCCCGGCAGCGGTATACAGTGGGAAAAATATGCGGTCTTTTCCGGCAACAAAATATCAGAGCTTACAAAGAAACAGGTGGAAGATTATTTTACGGGCAGGACAAAATCGTTTGATATACCTTTTGAAATACAGGGCACTGCTTTTGAAAAGCGGGTATATAATGCACTGCTGAAAGTCCCGTACGGAACTACCGTGACTTACCGTGAACTTGCTGAAATGGCGGGGAACAGGAACGCTGCAAGAGCTGTCGGTCAGGCGCTTAAGAAAAACCGTCTGCCGCTGGTAATTCCATGCCACCGCGTTATAGGTTCGGACGGGAGTAATTTGGGATTTATGGGAATGAGGAACAATCCGGTAAAGAATATTCTTATCGGGCTTGAAACCAGGATGAAAAACGGTTTTTAGTCAAGAGGAGTGATTAAGGATTATGGAAGACTATATGCTCAGGGCAATGACGAATGACGGCCAGGTGCGTATATATGCCGCTGTTACCACTAATACAGTGGCACACGCGAAAAAGGTACATGATATGTTTCCCACATCTGCCGTGGCTTTAGGAAGGACACTGACTGCTGCGGCGATGATGAGCGGAACTCTGAAAAGCGAAAAAAGTACGATTACGATTCAGATAAAGGGCGATGGCCCGCTTGGAGGTATTCTTGCTGTGACCGATGCTTTTTCAAATGTAAGGGGATATGTTCAGAATCCATACGTGGATATTCCATTAAATGACAAGGGCAAGTTTGATATAGCAGGTGCAGTGGGCAAGGGTACTTTACATGTAATAACCGATCTTGGGTTAAAAGAGCCGTATATCGGCCGCGTGAAACTGGTATCGGGGGAGATTGCCGAAGATATTACCTATTATTACGCTGTTTCAGAGCAGACACCCACTGTTATGAGCCTCGGAGTACTTGTGGGAAGGGACGGGAACATTATAAATGCCGGGGGGCTGTTTATCCAGTTGATGCCCGGATGCAGCGAAGACAGTATATCCTGGGTTGAAAAATGCGTTGAAAAAATGCCTCCGATTACAAAACTGCTTGAACAGGAGAAAAAACTGGAGAATATACTGGATGAAATACTCCCGGGCAAGGAACTGGAATACATGGATGCCAGGCCGGTCAGGTTTAAATGTAACTGCTCAAGGGAGAGAATGGAAAGGAACCTTTTAAGCCTTGGTATTAAAGACTTGGAGGAGATGGCTGCAGATAACAGGGATGAGGAACTTGTATGCCATTTCTGCCGTACCCAGTATGTTTTTTCGCCCGAAGAGATCAGGAATATACTGGAACAGGCAAGGCAAAAGAGCGGTCCCGATACGAACGGTAAAACGGAAGAGTGAGATCATGGTTTACCTGTTTGACGGTAGTTTTGAAGGCCTGCTGACATGCGTATTTGAAGCATATGCATCGAAGGAACTGGATGTTTCAATACAAAGCAGGGATGTTTACACCCCTTCATTCCTTGATACCGTCAGGGAAATTAAAACGGATATGGGCAAATTCGAACGGGTGTATTCATCAATACCAAAAAAAATATCAGCAAGAGCCCAGGAGATTGTTTACAGGGCATGGCTCAGCGAGGATAAGGATGCACCCGATTTGATATTCCATTTCCTTAAAACGGGATATAAAATTGGCGGCAGGGTTACCGATTACCTGCAGGATCCGAAAATAAGCAGAATAATTGATCTTGACAGGAAAGTGGGAAGGGAAGCCCATCGTTTTCTTGGCCTGTTAAGGTTTAAGGAAGTTTCGGAAGGAATTTTTTACGCCGGATATGAACCTGATCACAATATTACCGTGCTGATTGCCCCACATTTTACCATGCGGCTTTCAATGCAGCCATTCATAATTCACGACAAAAAAAGAAATATAAGTGCTGTTTTTGACGGAAAAGAACTGGTGTTTACCGACAGGGTTCCTCGCATCGGGGATGAAAAAACCGTTTCGGAAGACGAATATGCAGCCCTGTGGAAAGCATTTTTCAAGTCCATTGCAATAAAAGAGCGCAGGAATTCCCGCGCCCAGATGCAGTTCATGCCCAAAAAGTACTGGAAAAACCTTACCGAAATGCAGGACTGAGATACCTGTAACGCTATTCAAGGATCAGCTCAATACCTTTTTGAAGCAGTTCTTCTGTAAGCATTCCGGGATGATAAGCCTTCAGGTATCCGTCCTTGTCAATAAAGACGGTTGTGGGCAGGGAATAAGCCTGGTATGTATATGTTGCATCAAAGTCAAGGTCAAAATATACAGGAAAAGTATAACCGTTTTCATTTATAAACTTTTCCCCCTTTTCCTTCGTTTCGTTTTGACCGTCCACGCTCTGTACCATCAGAAAATGTATTTCATCCCTGTATTTATTGAAACTCTCTTCAAAGAGAGGCATTTCCCTTACGCAGTAAGGACACCATGTTGCCCAGAAGTTGACAATTATCGGCTTTCCGAAGAAATCGGAAAGTTTTACCTGTTCCCCTTCGGCGTTGTATATGGTAAAATCAAAGGCTTTCAGTTTTTCAGGTTCCTTCTGTCCCGTTTCATCTGCAGCCTGCTGATTTTCATTTTCATCCGGGTTGCCGCCGTTTTCGCTGTAACTTTCCTTTTCACCGGTATTATTACCGCTTTCTTCCGTTTTTTCCGCTTTGCTTTCTGCGGAACCGGGAGCATTGCTTTGCCCGCTGTCGGTACTGTCTGCGCCGCCTGTATCAGGAATGGCTATATCGGGTTGGTTTTCGGCGCCTAGCCTGTTATATGCAAAATAGGCACCTGCAATAAGTATAGCTAAAATAAGTATTCCGAGTATTGTCTTTACCTTTGAATTCATAAAAACCTCCCACAATAAAATCAGCCTGCCGACAACAGCGATATATATTTTCCCATGAGCCCGGTTGCCATCAGGATACCTATTACTATAAGCAGAAGCCCGGAAACCGTATTTATAATCCGGTAGTTTCTTTTAATGAATTCAAATGACGTCTTCAGCCTGTTAATCAGAACAGCGCTGACAACAAAAGGAATACCGAGCCCTATCGAAAAACATAGCAGCATTATTATTCCCTTTATGCTTTCCCCGCTGCGGGCCGCAAGCATTAATGCAGAACCGAGAAAAACTCCCACGCATGGGGTCCAGCCGACGGAAAACACCATTCCGAAAATAACCGAATGCAGAAACCTGGGTTCATAATTGCTGAAGCTGATTCGCATTGTCCTTTTAAGCAGGGGAATATTCAGGACTTCTAAGTAGTTCAGTCCGAAAAAAATCACAATGATACCTGTAACCAGGTTCACAATGGTCTGGTTTCTTCTCATGAAACTTCCTGCAGTACCTGCCAGTGCACCCATTAAAACAAAGATTAATGTAAATCCCATCACAAAGCCCAGAGCGTTTATAAGGCTCCTTTTCCTGCCGCTTCCTGAATTATGTCCTGCAAAATATGAAATATAAACAGGAAGCATTGGCAGCAGGCAAGGGGAGATAAAAGTTATTATACCTTCGAGAAATGTCAGCAGATATTCCATTATATCACCCCTGGATATAGGAATATATAACCGCTTTTGCGCCGGTCAAAACATGAAAAATTTTTCCGTTTAATTGTTAATGTAAATCATATATTATGTGTTATTATATTATCTGAATCGCCGGGATATTTATGGGTTTGCCGCCGCTGGGTTCCATGAATGACCGGATGTTTTACATGCAAAGGAGTTGAACTTATATGAATACTGGACTGCTGCATCCCGCGGATCAGATTGTTATGGTGATGAAAAGAATTTACCGGTATGGGATGACCACGATGTCGGGAGGGAATCTGTCTATAAAGGATGACAACGGGGATGTCTGGATAACTCCAGCAGGCATAGACAAAGGTTCACTTACGGCCGGAGATATTGTGCAGGTTAAGCCTGACGGGACCATTATCGGAAGGCATAAACCATCCAGCGAACTTCCGTTTCATCTGAAAACATATAGGCAGAGACCCGATATACGTGCCGTTTTGCACGCCCATTCGCCTGCGCTTGTTTCATTCAGCATTGTAAGAAAGATACCTGATACAAAACTTATACCCGATGTTTACCTGGCTTGCGGAGAGGTGGGCATGGCGGAATACGGCCTGACCGGAAGTGACGAGCTTGGCGAGAAAATAGCGAAGGTCCTGGAAAAGGGAATAAACACTGTATTGCTTGAAAATCACGGCATTGTAGTTGTGGCCAAGGATCTTTTCGAGGCATTCCTGGTATTTGAAACACTGGATTTCAGTGCGCGCCTTGAAATAAATGCAAGGAGAATCGGAAATCCCGTATCCCTGGGTCAAAAGGATATGGAGGTTTCATGGCTGAAAAACCATTTTGAAATGGAGGAGTTTGTTCCCGCTGGATACAGCAGCTGCGAAAGGAAGTTGCGCAGTGAAATGTGCGGACTTATACAAAGGGCTTACGACCAAAGGCTTTTTACAGGCAAGCAGGGCACCTTTTCCGCACGCGTTGACGACCATTCGTTTATTATCACACCCGGCAATGCGGACCGGAAATACATTGATGCCGGCCACATTGTGCGTATTGAAAACGGCAGGAAAGAAGCCGGGAAAATTCCGTGCCCTTCTGTTCTGCTGCATAAACATATTTACGAAAAGAATCCTCATGTAAATTCGGTTATAATCGCTCAGCCGGTCAATATAATGACTTTTGCGGTGACTGACGTGCCTTTTGATTCCAGGCTTATTCCCGAAAGCTATATTATGCTCAGGGACATTCCGAAAGTACCGTATGGCCTTACCTTTATGCAGCCTGAAAAAACCGCTGAACTGTTCAGGACGCAAACGCCGATGATTATTGCGCAGAACGAATGTGTAATCATAACAGGAAACTCGCTTCTGAATGCATATGACAGGCTCGAAGTGGCAGAGTTCAGTGCCAGGGCATTGATTGATGCAATGAGCATTGGCAATGTAGTTAAAATTAACGATGAACAGATTGATGAGCTGAAAAGAGCTTTTAATCTCATATAAACAAGGGCAGAAGCACCGGATATTCCGTATCCGGTGCTTTTCTCACCGTAAGCTTTCTTAATCATCGCTGTGGAACGCTTGTCTGTGTGCGTCCTGTTGATACAGAGGCGCAGAATGGGTTATAATATCGATAAATTCATATGGAGTTGATTTGACATATGTCAGCGAAAAGGATTATTCCATGCCTGGATGTTCATAATGGACGTGTTGTCAAAGGTGTAAATTTTGTAAATCTTGTCGATGCCGGAGATCCGGTGGAGTGTGCGGCAGCTTATTCCAAAGCAGGTGCCGATGAACTTGTTTTTCTTGATATAACTGCAACCACCGAAAACAGAAGCACGGTTACCGGTATTATTTCGCGTATAGCAGAAAAAATAAGAATACCGCTGATAGTCGGAGGAGGTATCCGCAATATTGATGATTTCAGGCGGGTTCTCCTGGCGGGTGCAGACAAGATAGCGCTGAATTCCGCCGCTGTTAAAAATCCTGATTTGATTTCCGAATTGTCGGTGAATTTTGGAAGCAAGTGCGTCATAGCTGCAATAGACGCAAAGCTGAGAGAGGACCGTTCAGGATGGGATGTTTATATCAACGGCGGCAAGGTGAATACCGGCCTGGATGCAGTAGAATGGGCAAAAAAACTTGAGAAGCTGGGAGCAGGTGAAATACTCCTGACCAGTATGGACAGGGACGGCACAAAAATTGGCTATGATATTGAACTGACGCGCAGTGTGGCAGAAGCCGTGAATATACCGGTCATCGCTTCAGGCGGTGCGGGGAAGCTTGAACATTTCCGGGACGCATTAACGGAAGGAAAGGCCGATGCCGTGCTGGCAGCTTCATTGTTTCATTTCGGGGAAGTAAAAATAATGGATTTGAAGCTGTATTTAAGGAGCATGGGCATTGAAGTAAAGATACCCGATGAGGAGAACTGAAACCCAAATGTGTCTGATGCAGGATTTGCCTGTATTGTGCAGCTTGACAAAAAAATCACAAAGATGATATAATGAATCCAGAGATTTACAGTTTATTATTCATTTCCAGCCACCCGGCTTTTGTCAAGTTGCACAGTAAAGGCTGTGAATTGGATACAGGAGGAGTTTATATTATGGGAAAAAAAATTTCCATGGCTGTTATCAGAAGGCTCCCCAGATACTACAGATACCTGTCTGACCTGTTAAGAGTGGATATTAAAAGGATTTCCTCGAAGGAACTCAGTGAAAGAATGGGAATAACCGCTTCACAGATACGGCAGGACTTAAATTGCTTTGGAGGTTTTGGGCAGCAGGGTTACGGCTACAATGTGGAAAGTCTTTTCAGAGAGATTGGCAGAATACTTGGTGTGGAAAGACGGTTTACGACTATAATAATCGGTGCGGGAAACATGGGAAATGCCCTTGCCAATTACGAAAATTTCAAAAAGCGCGGATTTGATCTTATAGGTATTTTTGACATAAGTCCCGACAGGGTCGGAAAAGTCATAAACGGAATTGAGATAATGCATATGGACAAACTTGAAGAGTTTATGAAAAACAATGTCGTTGACATAGCAATTCTTACGGTTCCAAGCCATGCAACGGCGGAAGTGGCAGAAAAAGTGGCAGAACTTGGCGTTAAGGGTATATGGAATTTCTCACCGCAGGATTTGAAACTTTCCCACAATGTTGTAATTGAAAATGTGCATTTAAGTGACGGGCTGGCTGTTCTGGGATACCGCATAAAAGAAATGGAACAGGAAAAAAATAAGTAATGTAGTTGCACCGACCTCCGGACAAAAGGAGGTCGGTTTTTTTCATCCAAGAAAGGCGTAAATTCTGTTTCCCTTTGTCTTAAGGTATGTGTACAGCCACAGACACAACGCGCTGTAAACACATAAACAGATTAACATGAAAATTTCAGCCTTCATTACATTTAAAAGCAGTAAACCATATATCAGTGCAGGTATTGCCGATGCTGCCATGAAAACGAGCATTGATATGCCACTGCTCAGACTTTGTTTTATGACAATGGTTTCGTTTATCCAGTCAAATTTCGGAAACCTGAGGTTTATAACCACCCCCAGCAGTGCACATAAAATTGTAAACACCGCCGGAAGCAGGATGGTTAACAGGATTTGGAACAGGGATAGTTTCGTAATGACTATGCATGCCAGTGATGCCAGGAAAACCGCAGGAAGGCAAATAACCATGTGCAATTTTGCTTTTGAAATCAGTACGTCACCTCCGTCCACGGGAAATGACTGAAGAATCCATAGACTTTTGCCTTCGAGGGAAACTGAAGGGGCGGATATAAAAACTGTTGATGACAAAAAGCATATCAAAGCGACAAATACAGGGTTAAGATACGGAGCAAGGCCAGGAAGCTCTTTTTCAAACATATAGGGAAGATCCCTGTATATTATCAGTGAAACTGCAAAAAACAATATTAATACGACGCCGAGAGAACTATTCAAAATATAAACGGGAGAAGAGGAATAACGCAGCAGTTCCTTTTTAAGCAGGGCAGCCCTCGGACTGTTTTCTTTCAAAGGCTGTTCCCTGTATTTAACCCTTACGGTTCCCCTTTTTGTTGTTGCAATCTTAATGAAATTATGTGCCAACAGAATGTATACAATACCAAACGGGATTATTGCACACAAAATGAAAAGAATCAGGCTTACCGCATTTTTGTCGCTGATCGCAGCACCAAAATGGTACAGAAGCGATGCGGTATTTCTTATTTTTTCTCCGATTGCGCTGAAATGCTGAATCAGTGACTGCAGGTATGTGTTTACCCGGAACATGAAATAGAAATAAAAGCCCAGCAGGACAAGCGAAAAGAAAGTTACAATGAATGATTTGTACCGTACCCGCTCGCTGATAACCGCAAGAAGCCATCCGAAAATACAGGACAGTGTAAGAGGTATCAGGGGCAGGAACAGAAACTCAGTCAGGAAGATAGCAATGCCGGCTGCCGTTGGGGAAAAATTAATGCAGTACACCACTCCTGCAGGAACCAGTACAATCAGTTCAAAAAAATAATTTACCGCGAGAAGCAGAATCATTCTGGTGAACAGAATATACCCCGACGGTATCGGCATGCTCATAAGAAGGTCATTGTCCTGGGCGTCAAATAATTGCGATTTGGTCATATAAACGCTTCCTATAAAGCAAAGTGCAATTGCCATTATGTCCGCTATGGTAAAATACAGCCATCCGAAGCCTGAACTGATCATAGGAATGCAAATACTGTAGAAAAAGGAACCGAATATAAAAAGGAAACTGGCAACGACATACAACGCAAAGAAGGTAATTAAAATTTTTATGGCCAGGTTCCGGCTCTTTTTAAACGGTGATTTGTAAAAAACAGAGTTGTACAGGGAATAAAAGCGGGTGGTCAACAGCGCTTTCAGCATCTCTGTTCTCCCTCCAGTTCCAGGAAAATGTCTTCCAGGGAGTCATTGCCCTTGACTTCTTCCATTGTACCTGATATGACAAGTTTTCCGTTTTTGATAATGGCAACCTCGTCGCAAAGTTTTTCCGCAACTTCAAGAACATGAGTAGAGAAGAATATTGCTCCGCCGTTATTGCATATTTCACGCATCAGCGTTTTCAAATGGTGGGTTGCCTTGGGATCGAGGCCTACAAAAGGTTCATCCATGATTATCAGTTTCGGATCATGAATCAGGGCTGATATAATCGCCAGTTTTTGCTTCATGCCGCGGGAGTACGATGAAATCGGCTGGGCAAGATCATCAGTGAGTTCAAAGAGATCGGCGTATTTTTTTACTCTTTCTTCACGAACCTCCTTCGGGACACCGAAAATATCCGCAACGAAATTCAGGTACCTGATACCGGAAAGAAATTCGTACAGGTAAGGATTATCGGGAATATATGCCAGCTTGCGCTTGCAGCCGAGCGGGTCTTCCTTTATTGACGTCCCGTCAATATAGATTTCCCCGGCATCAAATTGCAGAATTCCGCAACAGCATTTGATTGTGGTTGTTTTTCCCGCACCGTTGTGGCCAATAAAGCCGAAAACCGTTCCCTGCCTGATGTGCAGCGACAGATCATCAACAGCTGTCTTGTTTCCGTATTTTTTTGTCAGGTGTTCAATCCTCAGCATTTTTCAAACCCCTTTATGTATTATTATTGATATAAATTTACCGGATAATGTGTAGCAACGAAACGGTTACCTGGTCATTGCCGTAAGTATGCAGAAACACTGGATGCCAAGGCCTTTTCCAAAGTCGGTCAGACCTTCACCCGTGGTAGCTGTAATCCCAATGTTGTTTTCGCTGATATTCAGCAGGTCAGCGATACTTTTTTTTATTTCAGGAATTTTTGGGGTTATTTTCGGAGTCAGGCATTCAATTGAAAACGAAACATGGCATATATCGCCGTTAAAATATTTCAGTGCTTCCTTTACGTAAACTCTGCTGTCGGAAATACCTTCCTCAAGGCAAATCCTGTCTGCAATTTCACCAAGTATGTTGACTCCGGTTATTCCCGATATTGCATTTGTGAGGGAGTGAAGTACCACGTCGGCATCACTGTTTCCTTTCAGCGGCGGCCCGTCAAAAACCACCCCGCCAAGAACAAGCTTTTTGTTTTTATTGTCAAAATCAAATCTGTGGCTGTCCTGCCCTATTGCGACCTTAATCATTATAACCACCCGTATCCTTTTTATCTGTGATGTACATGGAACCATGAACAGGAATTCTGCTTATGCATAAATAGAATTATGCCTATAAGTCCTGTTATAAAATAAATACCCATAAATAAGGATAATGTATGTTGGCAAAAACTTCAATGAAAAATACCGGCGCAGGATTATGGCAGTATGGATGCTGTTTTTCAGCACTGGGATCAAAAAGCCCATAACTGCACTTAAAACTGCAGGTTATGAGCTTTAATGATCTCACTTATACGATAGGAATGATTATGTAGTTTTTCGGACTTATTGTTTAGTAATTCAAGGTTTTTCTTTCTGACGGTATTGCAATCCGGGTGATAATTGCCGCTGCCTGGGCCCGGGTTATATTTTTTTCGGGTTCAAAGGTTCCTATGGCATCATTGCCTGTAATAATACCGGCACGGTACAGAATGAATATACTTTCATGGTATTTCGTGTTCTCATCCACATCAGGAATACTGCCCACATTGTTAATCCGTACATAAGGTTTCGGAATTGCAGATGCAAATATATATGCCATTTCTCCCCGGGTTGCATTCCGCGTGTAATCATTGAAATCGTCTTTTTTGATAATTCCGTTTTTTACTGCGTATTCCACATAAACATCGTACCATGGGGTTCCCTGGGTGAATTCGCCGCTTCCTCCGATACTTATGTTGTGCAGGCGTGCAGCCATTGCGATTGCTTCTGCTAAAGTGACGGGCCCGTCGGGATTAAAGGTTCCGTCGGGTTTACCTTTCATCAGGCCGAGTTCATAGACCTTCCTGACGCTGTCCGCGTACCACTGGTCTGATATGTCGATAAACTGCCCGGGAGTATATTTGAATTTGGCAGTAAAGTTTTTATATGCGTCGTCGGCCGTAAGCAGATCATAAAGCCCGGGCCATTTGAAGCCTTTATATTCCGGAAGTTCTCCGTTAGCCAGAAAATATTCTATTTCTTCATCTGACAAAACTAAAATGTACTTGGCTCCAATCCAAAAGCCGTATAATTCATCTTCCAGACCCGCATCCCTGATATCCTGCAACTCTTCGTATCCAAGAGGCATTTCGGAATATGTAAAATACAATCTGCCATCGCAGAGCCCGTTATATAAGAGGCTTAATTCTCCTCCCTTTGCCGCACTGTACCCGATTCCGCTGTCATACGAATAATAGAATCCGTAATCTGGATCATAATCATACCATGGTCTGAATACATCTCTGCTATAGATTGGGCAATTGGATTCATTTATCCTGATAATTAACCTGGCACATGCTTCGCCGTCCCAGCCTTTATCCTCGGCTGAAGGAATTTTTAGACTGGAACCTGGCTTATCCCTGACGACATAAACAGTGGCCTTTTCAGTTTCGCCTTCCAGGGTCAGGTCCATTTCCAGGATGCCAATCAGGTTAGGAATGCTTAAATCTGCGTCGATTGTTATTCTGTCTTCAATTGTCGCGGATATTTTTCTTTCATAGCTGCGGTTTTCTGCGCCAAGAGCAGGAAAAGAAAAAAGAGAAGAAAAAATGGTCACAATTAATGCCATATTCAGCAAAAGAGTTTTTTTTCTGAACAATAAAGCCTGCATGTTAAATTTCACCCCGCATCAGATTATTTTAGCAATATAATAATTACTTTATATTATTTCTAGTGTTTGTCAATAATTACATATAAAAAATCAAACCGTATATAATCAGGAAGGCATGGCAAAACCATACAGTACGATGGATTTCAGAAAAAGAAGGCTGTTAAAGTTATCATCCCCTGTCTTGAAAAAAGTGATGGATTAAGATAGTATAAAATACATAAAAAGATACTTAATAATTGGTGTATTCAAAGATTATACGCCGTCCGGTTCACGGAAGGCTGATAAACTGGAGGATTTGGCGTGGAAGGGAAAAATTTGAATTCGAACCGGAAAACATACTATATCACAACACCGATTTATTATCCGAGCGGAAAGCTTCATATAGGCCATTCCTATACTACGGTTGCAGCGGATGTAATGGCCAGGTACAAAAGACTTCAGGGATATGATGTAATGTTCCTCACAGGTACTGATGAACATGGTCAGAAAATCGAAAGAATTGCAAGGGAAGAAGGAGTATCCCCGCAGGAATACGTTGACAGGATTGTTGCAGGGATCAAGGAATTATGGAAGTTGATGAAAATCACGAATGACAGGTTTATCCGCACAACCGACGATTACCATGTAAAAGCCGTACAGAAAATTTTTAAAAAGCTGTATGATCAGGGAGATATATATAAGAGCGAATATGAAGGATGGTATTGCACTCCGTGCGAATCCTTCTGGACTGAGACTCAGCTCAAGGACGGAAAATGCCCTGACTGCGGCCGCAGTGTTGAATTAACCAAGGAAGAGGCATATTTTTTCAGGCTTTCGAAATATCAGGACCGGCTGCTTAAATACTATGAGGAAAATCCTGATTTTATCCAGCCGGCATCAAGAAAGAATGAGATGATTAACAATTTCATAAAACCCGGCCTGGAAGATCTGTGCGTATCACGTACTTCATTCAAGTGGGGCATTCCGGTAACCTTTGACGAAAAGCATGTTATTTATGTCTGGATAGATGCCCTCTCAAACTATATTACCGCCCTGGGTTACATGTCTGACAACGATGAGGATTTCAAACGGTACTGGCCTGCCGATGTACATCTTGTCGGAAAGGAAATAGTCCGTTTCCATACTATTATATGGCCGTGCATGCTGATGGCCCTTGGGCTGCCGCTGCCGAAACAGGTTTTCGGCCATGGCTGGCTTATCCTGGAAGGCGGCAAAATGTCCAAGTCAAAGGGAAATGTGGTTGATCCGGTTGTCCTGGTAGAGAAATACGGTCTCGATGCCATAAGATATTTCCTCCTGAGGGAAGTTCCGTTCGGTTCAGACGGCGTATTTTCAAATGAGGCTTTGATAAACCGCATTAATTCTGATCTAGCAAACGATCTGGGAAATCTCGTAAGCAGGACTGCCGCAATGATCAGGAAATATTTCGGCGGAGTTATTCCTGAAGAAAGACAGGCGGATGATATCGACAATGACTTGATCCAGACTGTCGGAAATACTCCCGAAACCGTTGAGAAACTGCTGGATCAGCTGCAGTTCAGTACTGCCCTGCAGGAAATATGGAAGGCTATATCCAGGACCAATAAGTATATAGATGAAACAACACCGTGGATACTTTCCAGGGATGAAAATAACAGGCCCCGCCTTGCGCAGGTATTGTACAATCTGACGGAGAGCATAAGAATTGTTTCAGTTCTGATTCAGCCGTTTATGCCAGATACTCCGCAGAAAATATGGGAACAGTTTGGAATAACTGAAGAACAGAGAAGCTGGGAAAGCGCGAAGAAATGGGGGCTTTACAGGTCGTTAAGGCCTGTGGAGGAAAGAGAACCGCTGTTCCCGAGGATTGACCTGGAAAAGGAACTGGCCGAGCTTGAGAAAATGAACAGCAGTGCAAAAAGAGATGATGATTTAAAGAATATTCCGGGAATACTTCCGTTGATCGAAATAAATGATTTTGCAAAACTCGATCTGAGGGTTGCGAAGGTTATTTCATGCGAAAAAGTGAATAAATCGGAAAAACTGCTTAAGCTTCAGCTGGATATAGGCATTGAAACGCGCCAGGTGGTTTCGGGCATAGCAAAATATTATAAACCTGAAGATCTGAAAGGGAAAAAAGTTGTGATGATTGCGAACTTAAAACCTGCAAAGCTCATGGGAATCGAATCCCAGGGCATGATTCTTGCTGCAAGCAATGGCGACAAGCTGGTGCTGGTTACCGTGGACGGGGATATATCTGCAGGCAGTAAAATCAGCTGACAGGAATAGAGGTTACTATGATAGTTGATTCCCATGCTCATTATGATGACGAACAGTTTGACACAGACAGGGACGAAGTACTTCAAAGTATACGGCAGCAAGGTGTTATACGGGTTGTGAATCCGGCAAGCAACACGGATTCCGCCCGTAAATGCATTGAGCTTTCAAAAAAATATGATTTTCTTTACTGTGCCGTGGGTATCCATCCTCACGATGCGAAGGAATTTTCGCAGGAAGTCCTGGATGCCATTCGTGAAATGGCATCATTCGAAAAAGTTGTTGCTGTGGGTGAGATAGGACTTGATTATCACTATAATTTCTCGGAACCTGAACTGCAGAAACAATGCTTTGCCGCTCATATTCAGCTTGCTCTGGAACTGAAACTGCCTGTTATTATTCATGACCGTGAAGCGCACAGGGATGTCCTGGACATAGTTAAGGCTGAAAAAGGTTATTTAGCAGGCGGTGTGTTTCATTGTTTTTCCGGAAGTGTTGAATTTGCCAGGGAAGTGCTTGAACTGGGCTTTTATATATCCCTTGGCGGAGCTGTTACATTCAAAAATGCAAAAAAACCGGTTGAAGTAGCAAAATATGTGCCTCTTGACAGGCTTCTCGTGGAAACCGACAGCCCTTACATGGCACCGGTACCTCACAGGGGCAAGCGCAACCATTCGGGGTATCTTAATGAAATAATCCGAAAGATTTCTGAAATACGAAATGAAGATTTTGATGTTGTTGCCGAAGCAACTGCCTTAAATGCAAACAGACTTTTTGGCCTCGGTTTATAGTTCGAGCGTCCCCGTTTGATGAGTTTATTTGTTTTGTTCAGCAGGAGGATGGGATATGAAACGCTTTGTTGTAATTGTTACCTCACTTATGATTATTTTTGTTTTTATTGCCCTTAACTATCTTTTATGGGACCGGGAAAGCCTTGTTACGCTTAGGGAATCAAACCAGGCCAGTATAGATGCGTTGAGCCGCATTAATATGAATCTTAGCGAAGAAAACAGCAAGTTAACCCGACAGATAGAAGAAATGAGAGGGCAGATGGAAGCCCTGAATTCTAAAATACAGGAACTTGAAAATACCAATCTTCAACAGCAGCAAATAATTGATGAACTCAGAGAATTCATTCTTGATCTAAAAGCACATATCGATCCCGAACCTGTCAGATCTGAAGCGTATGAATGGATAAATTCCATATCAGAGAAAAACTTTGACAAGGCACTTCTGAAATTATCATCACTGTGTACTTTCTGGGGAAATAACTGGACACCGCGAATGTTTACCGGTTATTTTGAACATAATGTTAAAAATATACAGGTTATGGTGAATCCTGAGGACAACAAGCCTTTAATCGAGGTGATTCCGTATCAGACATCCGATTTTAATGTTAAGGCAGTAATAAGGGTATATGCAGAGCTGAATGAAGGTGCTGTCCAGGAATATCTGAAACATGGAGAAAATATTATTGAAATGGATTTTACATACAACGACAGGCTTGAACAATGGATAATTACATCGGTGTCATCAGAACCCGTTGAAAATTCCGGTACTGATGAAAAAAATAACGGAAATGGATTTTCGACAGGAGAAAAGAAGGGGGAATAAAAACCGGTTAATATTGGCATTTTATGTTAAAAAATTTGACAAATGATGGGCAATGGTTTATGATTATATGGCTTAAGATTACCAGGGGAGGTAATGTGAGGCAATTAAAGCCGTGAAATGCCCTTGCAGACTAAATAAGGAGTCCTCTGTCCTTAACGGAACGGTTAAGTTTGGAAATTACAAAGAGAGAAGAAACGCCAACAATCAATTAAAAGGAGGAGCATTCTGTGAGAAGAGGACATTCTGACGCGAAGCTAAGCCTGCCCCGAAGAAGAACGCTTGCTGCCGGTATTGTCAGATTTGTCAGAAGCCATGTAAGCTTTTTTGTATTGCTCATTATTATGGGTATATCCGTTGCAATCGGTTACGGAATATACGACAGCCTGAAAAAAGAACTCCGGATTGTGGACGGCGAAAGCGAAATGCTTGTCAGCACAATGGGAAACGATATTGAAACAGCTTTTGGCCAGTTAGGGGTTTTCGTGGAATCTTATGATTATATTAGTACGCCGCTTTCTACCAGGCTTTCCAGCGATGTCATCCAGGAAGTTATCATAAAGCGTGCGGTACCGGTTACAATCACAATTGACGGAAAGACCACGGAAGTTATGACATATTACGATACGGTGGGTGAAACCATAAAAAACAACGGGATAGTTCTGGGACCGCTGGACAGGATAGAAGGCCTGGACCTGGATGACCCCATTCAGATGGGAATGAATATAAAAATTGTACGGGTACGGGAAGAGATTCTGACCGAGATCGAGAAAATTCCTTATGCAATTGAAGAAATCCCGAACGAAAAAATGAACAAAGGAGAAAAACGGGTGATTCAGGCCGGTGTGGAAGGTACACTGGAGAAATATTATAAACTGACATATGAAGACGGCCGTATTGTATCCCGTGAATATATGAATGAACAGGTGATAGAGGAGCCTGTGACCGAAATAGTGGAATACGGAACCGTTCCGAATTTTGTAACCTCCCGTGGTGACCTTGTAAGATATAAAAAAGTTCTTGAAATGCGGGCAACCGCCTATACTTCATCCTATGAAGACACCGGAAAGCATCCCGATCATCCTGAATTCGGGATCTGTTATACCGGACTGAAAGCAAGGGAAGGCATAATAGCGGTTGATCCGAAAGTAATCCCGCTGTACACCAAAGTTTACGTTGAAGTGATAGGAAATGAACCCGATTACGGTTTTGCAATTGCAGGGGACATAGGCAGTGCAGTTAAGGGCAACCTGATTGACGTATATCTCGATACAAGAGAGGCCGTCAAGAAATGGGGCGTAAAGAAAGTACGGGTATACATTCTGAACGAGCAGGATGATGACAGGTGGAAAAAAACCGATTATACAAAATAAAGCGGGGTTAAAATGTTGAATGAGGTCGGTCAAGGATATACCGGAACAGAAAATGTTCCGGTATAATTTTTATGGCAGGACGTGAACCTGCCTTGAAAGTTTTTTGAAGTTTAAGGAGTGTGAACCCGTTTGATTAATACCAACGAAATATTGGCCAGATACAATCTTCGCCTGACAAAAACCCTGGGACAGAATTTTCTTACCGATGCAAATATAATACGCAAGATTACCGATGCCGGTGAAATATCAGAGAAAGATCTGATAATTGAAGTGGGGCAGGGTATCGGAGCATTGACTGTATCCCTTGCCCAAAAAGCCGGAAAGGTAATTGCGATAGAAATAGACAAAAGGTTAATCCCGGTGCTGGAAGAAACCACCGGCGGATTTGGCAATATAGAGCTTATCAACGCTGATGTCATGAAAGTTGACATATCACGTCTTATAAGCGGATGGACCGGAAATGTTAAAGTTATTTCAAATCTGCCTTATTATGTAACAACACCGGTTATAATGATGTTCCTGGAAGGCGGCTTTGAAATTGAACGAATGGTTCTGATGGTGCAGAAGGAAGTGGCCCGGAGAATGACAGCCAGGCCAAAAACAAAGGATTACGGTGCATTGACGGTAGGCGTTCAGGCAGCCGGTATACCGAAAATACTGTTTGATGTATCGCGTAACTGCTTTATCCCTAAGCCTGACGTTGACTCAGCGGTAATCCGGGTTATGATGACCGATGATCGAAAAAAGAATATACTGGATTACGGATTATTCCATGAATGCGTAAAGGCTGCCTTTTTACAACGAAGAAAAACACTGGTGAATTCACTTGGCAATTCCCCTGCTCTGAACCTTGACAAGGAAACCGTCAAGGGACTTCTTGCAGAGATGAATTTAAGAGAACAGACAAGGGGAGAGGAACTTTCCGTGGATCAGTTTATACAGCTTTCGAACCTGATTGTCGGAAAGTCCGGCCGCGGTGCAACATGAGACCGGAATTTTCAAAATATACGTCCGCTTTGTTGTTTTTATTTTTCAATCCCCTGCATATATTTTTATGAAGAATATTTGGCAGGGGGTATCCTGATGGAACGGCCGGGATTTTTCAGGAAATATGTAATTCTTGAACAGTTGGATCCCGGATTTGGAACTCAAAGAACACCTGACGGTTTTGCGCGTATTGAAGGGTTCAGAAACGGGTTTGCTCTTTCGCTTCAGGTAAGATTTCTTAAAGAAAGGGAGCAGCCATACACTGTAATTTTGATATATGACAAAGAAAGCGAAATTGGGGTTTTCAGGATCGGCACACTTCAGATTTTTTCAGGCATTGGCAGTTTCCGAAGGTTTTTGGATTACGCAGCACTAAAGTCGCTTGAGCTTAAACCCGAAAAAATAAAATTTGTACTCGTTGCATCGGAAGATAAGGACAGGATTTCCATACCTCTGGCCGGATGCTGCAAGAAAAACGAAAACTGGGATGAATCTCTCCGAAAACGGCTTTTATCCGGCGGAAAGACAACGGAAACAAAAGATGGCTCCATGGGCAGAAAGGAAGAAAACAGGGATATTAAAGAGAACAGGGATGTAAACGAAAGCAGGGATATCAGGGAAAACAAAAAAGCCGAAAATATGCAGTCACCAAAAACCGCTAATACAGAGGACAATGCACATGAATCCCATAAAAACAGGGCAGATGACAAAAAGCTTGAAAACATGCTGAAAGAGACGTTTGAATCCATGGATCCGTTTTCAAATCCGCGCCATGACTATTCATGGTACAGGGTAAATGATATAGCACGGCTTAGCAATATCCTGTTTTCGTGTGGTTTAACAATACCCCTGTTTGCAAATCCCAGGATCCTTGTTGGATTGTTTAAGTACAGGCATCTCCTGGCCGGTTTATACCGTTCGGATATAAACAACCTGTCATATTTTGTACTGGGTGTTCCGGCAAAGGATGAAACCGACGGAAACCCGTTTGAAAACATTTGCCGATGGGTTCCCGTAAAGAACCCCGACTTTGGTGATATGACCGGGTATTGGCTTGTATACATAAGTTTAAAGGACGGAGAGTTTGTTACTTGAAAAAATCAACTGAAAAAGGATACTAATCTCTGCAAATCCGCTGAGTTCCGGTCAATTGACAGCCCGGTGCTATATGATATAATATTTTATGGCTTCATTTATGTAAAACTTCTTTACCGTGTTATTGAGCCGTTAACCCGGTTATTAGGGTTTATACGCCCTGGTAATAAATTCCTGCGCATAAAGGAGAGTAACAATATGAAAAAGTATTTTGAAATAAGCACGAGGACAATTGTTGCCACCGGGCTTGGTGCAGCTGTTTTTACGCTTCTGTTTATGTATGTTAAGGTACCGTCTCCTGTTCCGGAAACAAGTTTTCAGACCGCTTACGGTGTATGTTCTTTCTTTGCGGCTTTGTATGGGCCTGTGGCAGGAGGCCTGATTGCATTTATCGGACATGCCATAAGTGATGCTGTCCAGTACGGTTCTCCGTGGTGGAGCTGGGTAATTGCAAGCGGAATTGCAGGCTTTGTGTTTGGTTTTGCATTCAGGAACACCAAAGTCGAAGAGGGCGAATTCAAAGGAAAAGATGTTCTTACGTTCAACATTATTCAGATCATTGGCAATATTATTGCATGGCTGGTTGTAGCTCCCATTCTTGACATAGTTATATATGCTGAGCCTGCTAACAAGGTCTTTGTCCAGGGGGTTACTGCTGCGCTGATGAATGCGATCAGCACAGGCATTATCGGAACCCTGCTTCTGATTGCTTATGCCGCAACAAGGACAAAGAAAGGAAGCCTTACAAAGAAGGCATAATTTTTCAAGCTGCATTGGGGTACAGAAATGAAAGAAAAACCGGTTATAGAGTTTACAGACTTTACTTTTCAGTATTTTACTCAGGCTGAGCCTACCTTGTACAATATAAACTTAAAAATTTATCAGGGTGAAAAGATATTGATTGTCGGGCCTAGTGGAAGCGGTAAAAGTACACTAGGCCACTGCATTAATGGGCTTATTCCGTTTGCATACAAGGGTGAAATCAAGGGTTCCCTTAAAATAAACGGCCTTGTTGCCGCTGAACAGAATATTTTCAAACTGTCAAAAATTGTGGGGACGGTACTTCAGGATTCAGACTGCCAGTTTGTCGGCCTGACCGTCGGTGAAGACATTGCTTTCGCACTGGAGAATGACAATGTTCCCGTCGAAGAGATGCATGAAATTGTCCGCAGGGTTGCCGGGATGGTAGGGATGGAAAAATTCCTGGATTCGTCACCCTATGAACTATCAGGCGGGCAGAAGCAAAGAACTTCACTGGCGGGGGTTATGGTTGATGACGTTGATATTCTGCTGTTTGACGAACCTCTTGCCAATCTTGATCCTGCCACGGGAAAAACCGCAATAGAAATAATTGACGATATCCACAAAAAAACGGGGAAAACGATTATAATAATTGAACACAGGCTTGAAGACGTCCTCCACAGGGATGTGGACCGGGTGATTGTAATAAATGAAGGACGAATTATTGCGGACATGCCTCCTGATGAACTGGTATCATCGGCGGTACTGTCCGAAACAGGCATTCGGGAGCCGCTGTATGTTACTGCGCTGAAATATGCAGGAGTTACGATCCGGAGCGACATGCTTCCCGGAAGGCTGGACACGCTTAAAATGGATGATACGGTAACTGAATCTCTGCATCATTGGTTCAGAACGGTTGAAAAACCATCGGGAAAAGAGTCAAAACCTGCCGTTCTGACCGTGGAGAATCTGACGTTTTCGTATGACGGGAGAAGAAATGCGCTGGACAATGTGAGTTTCAGGATACATGAAGGGGAAATGATTTCGATCGTTGGAAAAAACGGGGCCGGCAAGTCCACGCTTTCTAAAGTGCTGTGCGGTTTTGAGGAGCCTGAATTGGGAAGCATATATTATTACTCCGAAGATCTGAAATCAAGAAGCATAAAGGAACGGGCTGAAATAATCGGACTGGTAATGCAGAACCCGAACCAGATGATTTCGAAGACAATGATATATGACGAGGTTGCGTTGGGACTGAGACTCAGGAATATACCGGAAGAGGAAATAAGGCCTCGTGTTGAAAAGGTTCTTGAAATATGCGGCCTGTCGCCGTTCATAGACTGGCCTGTATCTGCGCTGAGCTACGGGCAGAAAAAGAGGGTTACAATTGCATCAATCCTGGTGCTTGAGCCAAGAATAATAATACTCGACGAACCAACTGCAGGACAGGATTATTATCATTATACCGAAATAATGAGATTTCTTGAAAAAATAAACAGGATGGGTGTCACCGTTATTATGATCACCCATGACATGCACCTGATGCTGGAATACACGCCAAGGGCAATTGTAATGTCTGAAGGGAAGATTCTTGCTGATACCAGTGCTTCGGTCGTATTAACCGATCCTGAGCTTATAAGGGAGGCAAACTTAAAGGAAACATCCCTTTATTATCTGGCGGAAAAGGCGAATATCAGCGACAAAACTGCGTTCGTCCAGAGCTTTATTGATTACGAAAGGAAGATAAGAAAAAGCAATGAAAAATAAGCTTTTTTCATATAATTTCCTGGATACCCCGATCCACAGGCTGTCGGGCCTCACCAAGCTGATTTGCTTTCTGCTGTTGACTTTTTCGGTAATGTACTCATACGACATTCGTTTTATTCTTTTTGTAACGGTATTTTCAGTTATTTTGCTGAAAGTTTCAAAGATTAGGTTTTCCCAGATAAGGCTGATGGTTATTTATGTAATCATCTTTATTGCTGTAAATTTTGTTCTGACCTTTCTGTTTGCACCGGAGTATGGAGTGGAAATATACGGAACAAGGCATGAACTGGTCAGAATTTTCGGAAGGTATAACGTGACACTGGAACAGTTGTTCTACCAGATTACGAAGGTTTTCAAATACGCTTCGGTCATTCCGCTGGGGATAATATTTCTGCTCACAACCAATCCAAGTGAATTTGCTGCATCGCTGAACGGTGTGGGGGTTCCTTACAGGGTGGCCTATGCAGTTTCGCTGACCCTGCGTTATTTTCCTGAAATCCAAAGAGACTACAGGAATATAAGCCAGGCACAGCAGGCCAGGGGTCTTGAAATGTCGAGGAAAGCCAAGTTTCTGACACGTTTCAGGAATGCGCTTCTTATTCTTGTTCCGCTGATTTTTTCAACCCTTGAGCGGGTTGAATATATCAGTAATGCCATGGACCTGAGGGGATTCGGCAAACTGAAGAAAAGGACATGGTACAGCCGGAGAAAAATGACTGCCGGTGATTATATTGCCATTATCATATCAGCGGCTATATTTGCAGTATCAGTTCTGGTTTCGGTTTTTGCAAACAAAAGCAGGTTTTTTAATCCGTTTGTATAGCGGCCGTAAATCTGGAAACACCGGTATTTTGGCTTTCAAATGTTTGCAAAAATTATGCGAAGGAGAAGGGATTTGATTATGAAACCGATTCTTGTGTTCCAGACCGACTTTACCTATAAGGAAGGTGCGGTCAGCGCAATGTATGGCGTTGTCAAAAGTGTGGACCGGGAACTGGAGATTATTGACGGTACGCATGAAATACCAAAATTTGATACCTGGAGTGCTTCTTACAGGTTATATCAGACCATGAGGTTCTGGCCTGAGGGAACCATTTTTGTATCCGTGGTGGATCCCGGGGTGGGAACGAGCCGCCGGGCTGCCGTTGCAAAAACCTGTAACGGTTACTATGTCGTATCTCCCGACAATGGTACCCTGACCCATGTAAAAAGAAAATTCGGCATTTCGGAAATAAGGGAGATTGATGAAACGATAAACAGGCTGAAAGGAAAAGGAACAGAGAACGTGAGTGTTTTTCACGGAAGGGATTTGTTTGCATACTGCGCAGCACGGCTTGCAAGCGGCATTATAACCTTTGAGCAGGTCGGTCCGGAGTACAGCGTGGATGAAGTTGTTGAGCATCCGATACTGGCACCCGAAATAGGCCCGAATTACGCAAAAGGCATATTTGAAATAAATGATCCGAATTTCGGCAATCTCTGGACAAACATTCCTGTCGCTGAATTCATGAAAGCAGGCTTCAGTTACGGTGATTATATTCACGTGACGGTAAGGCACAGCGGAGAAGAAAGATTTTCAGGTAAGGTTCTTTTTGAAAAGTCATTCGGTTATGTAAAAAAAGGTGATATTATCATATATAACAATGAGCTTCTGAATATTGCAATGGCGATTAACCAGGGAAACCTTTACGAAACATACGGTCTTTTCTATGGCCCGGACTGGGAAGTTGAGTTTGTTAAATAAAACCCTGCCATGCAATAATTGACAAGCCGGCTATGTTTTATTAAAGTATTCTTGGCGGCAGGAAAGAGTCGCTTTTCGTTGAATTTTGACTTACCTTTCTGTAAAATATAAACCTATATCATGAATATATATTCAACGGGTATTAGCCGTGAACCGATAATAATAGTGAGTTTTTCAGGGCAAAGGAGCTGTTGAAATGTCCGAACTGGCAAAAATTTTTGGTTCAAATGTTTTTAATGACACGGTAATGCGGGAAAAACTTCCTACCGCTACATATAACGCATTCAGAAATATAATTGAAAACAACCTCACCCTTGATCCCAACCTGGCAGAGATCGTGGCCAGCGCTATGAAGGAATGGGCAATTGAACGGGGAGCAACGCATTACTGTCACTGGTTTCAGCCGATGACCGGGCTGACCGCGGAAAAACATAATTCGTTTATCTCCACGTCAAAGGAAGGAAAAATTATAACCGAGTTTTCGGGCAAGGATTTGATTAAGGGTGAATCTGATGCGTCGTCATTTCCAAACGGCGGGATTCGTGCCACGTTTGAAGCCAGGGGATATACTGCGTGGGACTTTACTTCACCTGCCTTTGTGAAAGACAAAACCCTTTATATACCTACTGCTTTTTGCTCGTACAGCGGAGAAGCCCTGGACAAGAAAACTCCTTTGCTCAGATCAATGGATGCGCTCAACAGGGAAGGCCTTCGTGTACTGCGTGCCCTTGGAAACAAGACTTCTAAAAAAGTTATATCCTATGTAGGCGCAGAACAGGAATACTTCCTGATTGACAGGGATCTTTTCATGAAGAGAAAGGACCTCATATATACAGGACGTACGCTTTTCGGTGCAAGGCCGCCGAAAGGGCAGGAAATGGGTGACCAGTACTACGGCTCAATAAAAACGAGGGTACTGAATTTCATGCAGGATTTGGACGTGGAATTGTGGAAGCTCGGGATACCAGGAAAGACCCGGCATAATGAGGCCGCACCCGCCCAGCATGAAATAGCACCGATATATAACATAGTCAATGTGGCTGCCGATCAGAACCAGCTGATGATGGAAACGATGAAAAAAGTGGCCGCACGGCATGGACTGGCGTGCCTGCTGCATGAGAAGCCCTTTGCAGGGGTAAACGGTTCGGGCAAGCACAACAACTGGTCAATAGGTACCGATGACGGTATTAATCTATTGGATCCAGGCCCGGAACCACATAAAAACACCCTGTTCCTGCTGTTTCTTGCCGCCGTTCTGAAAGCTTTTGACGTATATGCCGACGTGATCAGAAGTTCAGCCGCAAATGCAGGCAATGACTACCGGCTTGGTGCCCATGAGGCTCCTCCAGCAATTGTTTCGGTTTTCCTTGGCGACCAGCTGACCGATATTATTGAACAGATCGAGAGGGAAGGGGAAGCGAAAACATCCATCTGTTCGTCGAAAATGGAGATGGGTGCGTCAGCACTGCCGGTATTTGCAAAAGATATTACCGACAGGAACAGAACTTCGCCCATTGCCTTTACAGGTAACAAATTTGAATTCAGGATGGTCGGGGCATCAATGTCCATTGCCGGCCCAAACTTTATCATAAACACCGCCGTGGCGGACGTTCTTTCCGAAGTCGCTGACAGGCTTGAAGCTGCAGCTGATCCCGAAGCGGAGGCAAAAAACATAATCCGTGAGTATATCCGCGAGCATAAACGGATTATATTCAACGGTGACAATTACTCGGAAGAGTGGGTAAAGGAAGCAGATAGAAGGGGACTTTCTAATATAAATAATTTTGTTGATGCAAAGAAGACCCTTCTTGATGAAAAGAATATAAGAATGTTTGAAAGAATGGGCGTTCTTTCGGAAAAAGAATGTATCTCCCGCTACGAAATATTAATGGAGAATTATAACAAGACGATCAAAATAGAAGCGCTTACCGCAATCGAAATGGTGGAGCGGGATATCCTTCCTGCTGTGTACCGGTATATTAAGGAAATCGCCGAATGCATAAACCAGATAAGAGCAACAGGAATACATATAGTCCTTGAGTCACGGGAAAAACTCCTGAAGGACATATCTTTACTGGCTGTATCGGCTGAAGAAAAGGTAGAAAAACTTAAAGAAGCCGTAAAAGAAACTTCTTCAATTAAGGATGTTACCGGGCAGGGAATTGCTTACAGGGATAAGGTTATTCCCGTTATGCACAGCCTGCGCGAGGACATCGACAGCCTTGAGACAATGGTGGATTCAGCATATTGGCCTGTGCCTACTTACGGTGACATGCTTTTTGGCATGGAATAGAACCCGTCAGTTTTTGTTCCGTCCCTTGCCCAGCGCCTGCCGGAACCGGTTAGGGGATACACCCTTGGTTTTCCTGAATATTTTTGAAAACTGCAGGCTGTCTTCATAGCCTACCGAACGGGCAACATCTCCTATTGTGAGCTCAGGATTGTTCAGCAGGTTTACGGCCCGTTCGATTCGGTATTTGATTAGAAACTCCTGTGGCGACATTTTCATAGCCTTTTTAAAAATTACGTACAGGTAACTCCTGTCCAGCCCGATGTTCCGGGCTATTTCTGCTATGGATATCTTTTCTGAGTAGTTTCTGGTTATGAATTCGATAACCTTTTTCACGTATTTTTCCTGGTTCATGTTTTTTGTGGCGTTTTGCGATTTCTCTTGGCTGTTCTGTATGAGCAATGACAAAAAGATATACAGATGCCCGAGAAGCATAAGTTCAGAAGATGCGTCCCGTCTTGCTTCTGATATCATGCTGTAAAGACATTTTTTCAGCCTGTTATCTGCATTATAGGTAAAAAACGGTGACTCACGGTAAATTCCCGCCCGGTTAAGGAAAGATTCGGCTTTTAGTCCCTGAAAACCTACCCACGAATAGGTCCACGGATTTTCAGTATCCGCCGAGTATGTGACCAGGCAGTCGGGAAACACAACAAAACCGTCACCGGGATATAGTTTTCTTTGAATTTTGCCGTCGGAAAAAGTACCCGTTCCGTCAAGAATATAGTGGACTATAAAATGATCCCTTATTCCCGGACCCCATGTATACCCGGGCCTGCATTCCTCCATACCGCACCTGTATACGTTCAGGTCGGTTTGGTCGGACTGATGAAAATAATATTTTTCAGTCATTTTCCCGCACACAACAAAAACACATATTGCAAAAACATTGTACCATTTACATTTGCCGACAGCAATAATACAATGAAAATGTAATAAAAAACATAAATACTGGTTTACCATATATAGCAAACGTGAGAATAACCATTGTTATTCAGTGGTTCAATTATAGCTGAAGGGAGAAATGTTATGGCTGAGCTACGCTGGCACCCTTTTATCAAGGATTGGGTAATGATTGCATCCCACAGGCAGGACCGGCCGCAAATGCCTAAGGATTGGTGCCCTTTCTGCCCTGGATCGGGAAAGGTGCCGGACAATTATGACGTTTTAAAGTATGACAATGATTTCCCGGCGCTGATGCAAAATCCCCCTGAACCTGATCCGGTAAGCAATGACTTTTTTAAAACCAGGGAAGCTTACGGAAAGTGCGAGGTAATCCTGTATTCACCGGAACATACCGTTACATTGCCTGAACTTTCGGTTGATCATGTGGAAAAGCTGGTAGAGCTCTGGACGCAGCGTTTCATTGAGCTTTCAAAGGATGAAAAAATAAAATATGTATTCATTTTTGAGAACCGGGGCGAAGTCGTCGGCGTAACAATGCCGCATCCCCATGGCCAGATCTATGGGTATTCCTTTATACCGAAGAAAATAGAACTGGAACTGGAAGCTTCAAGAGAACATTTTGAAAAAAAACATGAGTGCCTGATGTGCAGGTTCCTGGAGGAAGAACAGAAATTTGAAAAAAGGGTTATTTTCGAAAATGAAGATTTTTCGGTTGTATTACCCTTTTTTGTTGAGTATCCTTATGGTGTATACATTATATCAAAAAGTCACAAGCAAAATCTTGCCCAGATGAATAAAAGGGAAAAACGGAATCTCGCAAAAACCGTCCGGGATACGGTGGGAATGCTGGATTCACTGTTCGATATGCCTTTTCCGTATATGATGTGCATGCACCAGAATCCGGTGAACAGTGAAAATACTGATAAATACTATCATTTCCATATCGAATTTTTCCCGCCGATGCGTTCAAGGGAAAAGCAGAAATTCAATGCGTCAAGCGAAACTGGGGTATGGGCACATTGCAATACTACTGCACCGGAGGAGAAGGCTGAAGAACTTAAAGCGGCTTACCGGAAATTCATCGGAAAAGTAAATGATTGACAGGAGGTAATGTTATGTACAGTTCACTAATTGAAACATTTTTAAGCTACTTCGGCGGAAGCAGCGAAGGCATACGGGTCTTTAAGGCTCCGGGCAGGGTCAATCTGATAGGGGAGCACACCGACTATAACGGCGGTTTTGTTTTTCCGGCTGCCCTGACGATGTGTACAACGGTACTGGCAAGACCGAGAAGCGACAGAAAGATAAACCTTATTGCAACAGACCTGAAGCAAATGGTAAATGCGGACCTGGACAATCTCGAACAGTATAAAAACCTGAAATGGGGAAACTACCAGCTTGGCGTTGCGGATGAGCTGCAGAAAGCCGGATATCCGCTGTGCGGCTGTGATTTGCTGTTTGAAGACAAGGTACCCCTCGGAAGCGGATTGTCGTCTTCGGCGGCAATAGAAATTGCAACTGCTTTGGCACTGGTAAGCCTGGGCTATGCGGCAAACGGCATAAACAGGGAACCGGACATGACCGAACTGGCACTGATAGCCCAGAGGGCAGAGCATAATTATGTCGGGGTCAAATGCGGAATAATGGATCAGTTCGCATCAGCAATGGGAAAAAAAGACATGGCTATTTTCCTGGACTGCCGGGATCTTAAATACGAACTGGTACTGCTGAGACTGAACGGCTACAAGCTGGTAATCGCTAATACCAACAAGAAAAGAAGTCTCGGAGAAGGAAAGTACAACGAAAGAAGACGGGAATGCGAAGAGGGAGTCAGGATGCTTCAGAAAGCACTTCCTGGCATTACATGCCTTAGGGAAGTGTCTGTCCGGGATTTTTTGAAGTATGAAAACCTTATAACCGATGAAGTAATCAAAAAACGTGTGAAGCATGTAGTTTATGAAAACGAAAGGGTTCTTGAATCTGTAAAGGCCTTAAAGAACAATGAGCTTGTTACTTTCGGAAAACTTATGAACGAATCCCATGATTCCCTTAAGGAGCTGTATGAAGTAACCGGCAGGGAGCTGGACACTTTGGTTAACGAGGCGAGAAAAAGAGACGGCGTTCTGGGTTCGAGAATGACCGGAGCGGGTTTTGGCGGATGTACCGTGAGCCTGGTTCATAACGACAGTATAGAGGAATTTATCAGCAAGGTCGGGGAAGCATACGAAAAGACAATAGGGTACAGCGCAAGCTTTTATATATCCGAAATCGGAGACGGAGGACGGGAGGAGGCGATATAAATGGCAATACTGGTTCCTGGCGGAGCCGGGTATATAGGAAGCCACACCGTGGCCGAGCTCCTGGATGCAGGCGAAGAGGTTGTGGTGGTTGACAACCTGTTAAAGGGACACAAAGAAGCCGTTCTTGGCGGTAAATTATACCAGGGAGATCTTAGGGACGGCGAATTCCTGGACAAAGTTTTCTCCGAAAATGAAATTGAAGCAGTAATAGACTTTGCGGCTTTTTCCCTTGTAGGGGAAAGCGTCAGCGAGCCGCTGGCGTATTATAACAACAATGTGCTGGCAACCATGGTACTGCTTGAAAAAATGAGGGACTACGGTATAAAGTACATTGTTTTTTCATCAACGGCGGCAACATACGGTGAACCTGATAACATACCAATCCTGGAAACCGACAGAACCGAGCCGACAAACCCGTACGGAGAGACAAAGCTGGCCGTCGAAAAGATGCTGAAATGGTGTGATGTAGCTTATGGTATCAAGTATACCTGCCTGAGATACTTTAATGCCGCCGGGGCACATGAAAGCGGCAGAATAGGAGAAGATCACACACCAGAAACCCACCTTATTCCCATTGTTCTTCAGGCAGCTTTAGGACAAAGAGAGGCGGTTTATATCTTCGGTGAAGACTATAATACACCTGACGGCACATGTATAAGGGATTATATCCACGTTACCGATTTGGCAGATGCGCATATTCTGGCGCTGAACCGCCTCAGAAACGGCGGAGACAGTACCGTTTACAACCTCGGAAACGGAATGGGGTTCTCGGTAAAGGAAGTTATTGAAACTGCAAGAAAGGTTACCGGAAGACCCATCCGTGCCGAAGTATCGGGAAGAAGGCCCGGAGATCCTGCAGTGCTTGTGGCTTCGTCCGAAAAAATAAAAAAGGAGCTTGGCTGGAAACCGAAATACACAAGCCTTGAATCAATAATAGAATCTGCATGGAAGTGGCATTCAACCCATCCTGACGGGTATAAAAAATAGTATGTTTAGCTTGATATGCCAAAAACGATGTGTTATAATATCAAACGGCACTTTTTCGGAAGGGCATGTAAGTACATGTGGAATAGATAATTAGCTTGCTAAGTGAGGTGAGAAGCATGAAGGAAGGAATTCATCCGAACTACGGTAAAGCCGTTGTAAGGTGCGCCTGTGGTAATACATTTGAGACAGGCTCAACAAAGAAGGAGCTTCGTGTGGAAATTTGTTCACAATGCCATCCGTTTTTTACCGGA